>Ga0164243_10000563_pt1 | contig 67152 bp, 66 predicted proteins | sample OricompcompostOP_FD_108781 | JGI IMG/M metagenome (GOLD analysis project Ga0164243, IMG submission 108781) | Organic Plus compost microbial communities from Emeryville, California, USA - Original compost - Organic plus compost (OP) | ecosystem: Engineered > Solid waste > Mixed feedstock >... | reverse complement strand
TCGACTTCTCCGTATAGCCGCGGATCCAACTGTAGTCCCGACTCGCGCAGCGCATCCTCTACCCCTTCGCGGCGTTGGCTCATCGTTGTCAAATACGAGTTGGTGGTCAGCAACGCTATTTTTCTGCATCCCTTGTTAATCAAGTGCTTAGTCAGCATGAAACAACTATCGCGGTTATTGATGATGATGTAGCTCGCGTTCAGTTCGGGGAAATAACGGTCTATGGTGGTCAATGGATACCCCTCGTCAATCAGCCGCTGCACTTCCACCTTCGACCGCTTGGTGGGGGCCAAAATAATCCCATCGACGCGTTTCGCTTTGAACAACCGGATAATCTCATCTTCCCGATCGATATCGGACTCCGAGCTACTGATCATCAGTGAATATCCCTGGTTACGTGCCCTGGATTCGATTTCCCGGGCCACTTCGGAATAAAATGTATCTGAAATTGAAGGCAATATCAGGCCGATGGTTTTGGTTTCACCTGTATTGAGGCTCCGCGCGATCATGTTGGGCTGGTAATGCAGCGATGCAGCATACGCCAGTACTTTTTCGGCCGTTGCCCGGCTGATGTTCTTTTGCTCGGCCTGCCCGGAAAGCACCCAAGATACCGTCGTCTTGGAAAGGCCCAAATGTTCAGCAATATGTTTCAGCGAGGGTTTCAAACCGGCACAATTTATTAAATCGGATTATATTGGATCTACTTAACCGTTTAAGTAAACAGTGCAATGTTAATTCATTTTTTTGATACCTCAAATTTTTTTTTGACTTTTTTTACTATTGGGCTTTTTCGCTTCCTACTGCCGCTCGCCGGACCATGTTCCGCTCATGGGCGGATTGGTGATGGTATTGGTCCAGGTGCCCGATGCGGTCCCCCCTCCCGTGAGTTTTCCGGTAAACTCGCTGCCCGTTGCCACCGTTCCGATGGTTGCCGTAAAACTACCATCCTTGCTCACATCGCCCTCCATACCAAACGTGGTGCCCAGTCGTGTGGATTGCCCCGTCCCGGAAATTTCTCCATCGTCAGATACCGTCACACTCCACGTTCCTTGATCACTTCCCGCATACTGTCCGGACCATTTACCCGCAAAAGGGGATACGGCTGCTTCGTTATCTTTTTTACATGACAATGCGACAGCGATTGCAGCTACCAATAACCAGTTGAATCTTTTCATATCGATTTTTTTAATCTATATCGATATAAATGAAAAAGGTCATCAGATTATTACTCCCTGAAAGCGTCGAGCGCCGCTGTAGGCTTCCCGGCTTGATCAAATGCGCCTAACGTATAGCCAGCGGAATAAGTTGTTGTCATAGCCGTTTTGCACATGCGCGATCACCTTCGTCTCGGGAAATACTGTTTTCACCACGTCATATGCCGAAGCTTTGAGGCCGATTCCGATGGCCGCCGGCCAGCTTTCGATACGCGAAGGAATTACGTTTTCGGACAAGCCGGCAACCTACTTCACAACGACAAGTTCTCCGTTCTCGTAGATTTGGATTTCTGCCTCAAGCTCTCCGCGCTCCAATTCAAAGTAATAGTAATTACCTTCCGGTGTTTCAATGAAATCAACATCATCTACACGGTACAACCGGTATTCAGAGTTTCCCAGAACATCCGTAATCTCTTCAGGCACATCTGTGATACGCATATCTGTCTCGGTGCGCAACCAATCGCCACCCGTAGCGAAATAGGCTTCACGATTTACACGGCCGTGGATGAACTCCACTTCAATCCGGCCATTTTCTTCATCCACATCCAACACTTTGTAATCCGGATACCGATCAGCCAAAAACTGGGTAATCTTATCCGAAAGCACCACGGGTAGGTAATTATTGTCCGTGTCATCATCCGGGAAAGCCTTCACCAGCGTACCATCCGCCAGGTAATACAAATCATACTCCGTATTACCCCGCTCCACTTCTAGCACGAAGATGGTTTCGAAGCCCTCCCGTTCCACCACATCCACATCATCCACAGTCCACGCGCTAAAATCACCCGCCTCGTGCGCCTTTTTTACCTCTGCCGGTAGATCTGCGTATGGCAAGTCGGTTTCGGTAAGTTTCCAGCTACCCCGATCGTCAAACCAAGCCTCCTTCTCCAGGCTGCCTACCTTAAATTCCGCGATGAAGTAAGTGCCTTCCCGCTCCCATTCCACGGCCGTCGCATCCGGATATTTTTTCCGGAAATTCTCTTCCGCCCGGTTTTGTGGAGCCACCGCATCGTCATTAGTACAACTTGTCAACATCATCCCCGCCACAGCGGCCACAGTAAAATAGCGATTTACGTACATAAGTCTCTCCTTCTAATTTTTTTTGCAACTATGCAAAAGCCGCGCCAATGTGTCGTACCCTATATTTCGTTTTCGAATAATGCACTTGGTTACTCATCGCGCAGCGACCCAATTGGATTGGCTACCGCCGCCTTAATGGCCTGCCAGCTTACTGTCAGCAAGGCAATCACCACAGCCGTTAGGCCGGCTAAGGCGAATACCCACCATTGGATATCGATGTGGTAAGCAAAATTTTCCAGCCATCGATTCATCACCCACCAGGCGATTGGAGAGGCAATGACAATGGAAACCAGTACCAGTTTTACAAAATCCGAGGAGAGCATCCGCACAATACCCACCACAGAGGCTCCCAGCACCTTGCGTATCCCGATTTCCTTCGTACGTTGGAATGAAATCAGCGTAGCCAGTCCAAATAATCCCAGGCAACCAATAAGAATCGTTACAGCCGCAGAATAATTGACGATTCGGCCTAAGCGATGATCCTGCTCATGCATTTGCTGAATACGCTCGTCGTAAAATCGGTAATCAAAGGGAGTTTCCGGATACAGGGAAGCCCATTCCTCGGAAATCTTCGCCAAGGTGGCCTGCCAATTGTGTTGCGCCAACCTAATGTTGATATTATTTGCCTTTTCGCCCGGTTCTTTCAACGCCAGCTTCACAGGCATTATCCCCGCCTTTAAACCGTATAGGTGAAAATCAGCTACCACACCGACTATCCGTTGATTTTCAACCGACTCACCCACAGCGGCGGCCGCAGAGGGGTAACCTGCTGCCCTGACGGCCGATTCGTTGATAACAATTTCCTCAGCAGGGATGCGTGGCTGCCGTCCGCTTGCCAAATGTATGTCATATAAATCCAACCAGCCTTCACCAATCTTTTTGCCTGCTAGCTCCATTGTTACCGGCCCGGATGGACCAGCAAATTCCGCCTGATACGAAACCAGGGAAGTTCCCATCGGCAGGTCTCCTAACGCCGCAGCCATCACTCCCGGATGGCGTGACAACGATTGCCTGAACAACAACTGCTTCGCCACGCTGAGTGAATCGGACTCTTGGCCAATGGCAGGAAAACTAACGGTGACCACCGCATCTTTTCGGAAGCCGAGGTCTTTGGTTAGTGTATAACGCAATTGCAAGCCAATGACCAATGCACTGATGACAAATACCTGCGCGATCACGAACTGAAATACAATTAGCACATGCCTGAACGAAACTCCCTCTCCGATGCGATCTGCCTTCCCTTTCAAGGCCTCTACCACATCGATCCGTGTAAGCAACCAAGCCGGATAGATGCCCGAAAGCAACGCAATCAGCAACACCAACCCGGCCAAGTATACAGCTGCACGGGGGTAGTCCAAGTAATTGACCATTCCTTCGGGAAAATAATCTGAAAACAATGCGATAACCCAATGCTGCATTCCCAAGGACAAGGCGAGTGCCAATACGGCAATGCATACCGTTTCGCCCACAAACCGCCATGCAAGCTGATGGGATACGCCGCCTAAGGTCTTGCGCACCCCGATTTCACGCGCACGGTGTGGCATGAGTGCCGTACTTAAGTTTACATAGTTGATTATGGCCAGTAGCAGCAAAAATGCCGCGATGCCCGCAAGCCCGTAAAACACCTTACTGTCTACGGTACGGTGATGTGGACTGTAATAATCCGCTATATAATGCCGCTTATTTATTGGAATAAACGTGTACCAATAGCTTGAACCGGTGCCCTCGAAGTGTTCCCCATTCCGTTCTTTATTGATAGCATTGATTTGCTGTAACACCCGTTCTTGGGAGGTGCCCTGTTGTAGTTTTAGAAACAGCAGGCAGTTTTGCCTCCATCCGAACTCCAGGTCATCCGGCCATTCCTCCTGCGATATCCGAAAGAACTCCTGTGCATCGAATGACGTATTATCAGGCAGGTCGTCGACAATTCCCGAGATCGTCATTACCCTGTTTTCATCGTAATCGATGGTTTTCCCGATTAGATCCGCAGGCTCCTTCTTTGGGTAATACCGTTCGGCCCGGCTGCGGGTAAGCACCACCTGGTTTGGTTGTGCCACCGCCGTGACGCGATCCCCAGCTAGCCAATGATAATGAACCATCTCGAAATAAGCCGGAAGCGTAGCTACACGTCTGTCCATACCGCCCGCCTTATCAGGGTGATAATACATCGGGATGACATCATCTATCCCCGCTATTTCCTGTTCAATCCGTGGCGCCATCCCCATTGCTACCATGGTAACGCCGCCCTCGCCGTTGGAAGACTTATTTCTTATCGTCACCTGCACATAATCTTCTGCATTGACAAGCATCCGATCGAAACTCAGTTCGTAGTCGACCAATCGGAAGATGACAAACGCTGCACACAGACCGATACTCAGCCCCATGATATTCAGTGCGGTAAACAGACGGTTGCGCCAAAGATAGCGCAGTGTGGTTTTTAGATAACTCGGTATCATAATGGTCTATCGCATCAGTAATTTGTCCAATGATAAGAAATAATTGACAATGTTTAAGGGACTGATTTCATCGAGACCGGCGCACTCAGGTAATTCAATAAATACGGATAGCAAAGGGATGGTCAACTGCATCAACAAATTGGTGCAATGACCTCAAACTACCCGTGACACCTGATTTAATTTCAATGGGGTCACCAAAAAAGGTTTATTGGCTGTTTGTTGCTGCAACGAAATCAGCTCTTGAGTAATCAAATGCGTCATTATGGCACCTCGATACGCAGCATTAAGTTCTGTCATAGCTAGCATTTCAACCTGTATGCCAAGCGTATAATTGATAATGCCTGTATCAAGCAGTTGTAGCCGGGGAGATTTCTTTAAGTCAGCTTTTGACAGCGGTACGATGTCAGTTGTAGGATAAAGCAAGCGAATAATCCGTACTGCGTCAAGTGTACGAAGTTGTTTTGCCCACCTGTCTAGCCCTCGTATAATGAGCGGTTTCCTGTTATCACTGATTTTCCATTGTGAGAGTTGATCCGATAAATTTTTGCTAAAAGCCATCTTAGCCAATTTGTAACAAAATAAAGGCAAGCTAACCTCAGATTGAATTGGCAATATCTTTGATCTACAACGCGTAAACAAATCGCAAGGAACCAGGGTTTACTACGATACCATGCTCATCATATTTGCCAGCAGGACCGGAAACGTCAGGCGCTTTGTAAACAAAGCTGCGGAGCTTTCCGTGCTGGGCCTCCGTACCTGCGAACTCCCCGAAATTCCGTCCTTCCAACGGGCTCACCTGGTTACTTATACGGACCCAATGGGCGCAATACCTCCTATGGTGAAAAGTTTCCTTGAACAACATCACCGTAAAATACTTTCCGTCTCGGGGAGCGGCAATCGGAATTGGGGACGCGACTTCGCGGCTGCGGTGGATAAGATACACCGACAATACAGCATTCCCATAAACCTCAAATTCGAGCTATCGGGGACTCCCAGTGAAATGCAATCCTTCATCGATTACATCAATAATAAATCTGAAACCATCGAAACGAATCTGCGCATCCTCAAATTCCAGACCGACAGCTGCGCTACCTGCGCGACGGTAGCCAGTGCATTAGATAACTATGGCATCCCTTACCGGGACATCAATCCGTTCGACCATCCCGACCTAGCCGCGCAATACCGTGTGAGGTCAGTCCCCACCGTCATCGTCATTGAGGGCGAGCGTGAAATGCTCCGGATGGTAGGATATAAGCCCGAAATCATCGAACAGATCCGCGGCTTGATCAAAACCGGTATCCAACCGTGAGCACAGCCCCGGCAGTCATCAGCCGTTGGTGATATTTCTCCTTATTAAAGGGAATCAATGCATATTGCTTTACCGTAGGGGTGAGTGACAAAGACCAATTGCCCAATGCATACCGGCCACTTACGCCCACGGAGAAGCCGATACCCCCCTGACTGTCCACAGACTCCCATTTTTCAGGCTGTATGTCAATAGAAGGCCCACCCTGTATGAAAAACCACCGCCCTACATTCCACTCAACGACCAAAGGAAGGGATAGTGTAGTGATCCGACCGTCGGTTCTGTGCTGCTCAGGCATAGGCGCGCTAACCATTGTTAGGTTATGCCGGGCATAGTCAAGGCCTGACACCAACGTTAACCGTTCGGTCAACCCGTAGCCCAACCGCACACCGGTAAGCATTGATAACCTGCCCTCGCTGCTACCCCCACCGTCTACGCTTTGAAAGCGGTGCAACGCGTTGCCGGCAAGGCCGAAACGAACGCCTACTTCAATTTCGGATTGGGCGTACAGCGTCTGTAAGCAGGATAGCGTAACAGCAATTAACGCCAGCACGGCATACGTTCTTTTCATCGTGATCTGAATAAAGCTTTGAAACATCTGGAATCTGATTGAACGTGATTTTAAAACCGGATACCCAGCATAAAAGCAAGCGCATTGTTCCGGTAGCTGTCATTGGGCATGTTGGGATCTTCGCCGTTGGCGAAATTCGCAAACCCGGTCGTGTAACGGGCGTTCAGCACCAAGTCCACACGGCTGTCCGGCAGCCGCAGGCAGTATTCCAATCCATATACCCCGGCCATATCGGTGTCCTTCACATTATACGCTTCGTAGTTCTCCCCCTCACCCACTTTGTTTTTGGCACTTAATTTAAAACCCACCTGCGGACCGACAAAAATGTCCAAATCAATGGGTTTAAAGCGGTATTTCAACAGGACCGGCACACTCAGGTAATTCATGTTCAGTTCGGCATCCCGGTAACGGATGTCGCCAATTGCAAATGCGTCACTTTTGTATTTGCCACCCAATTGTTGGAAATTGACCTCAGGCTGTACATAGAAGTAGCCAAATACGGGGAAGTTGACATGCACACCACCGATGAAACCTGCCTTTCCATCAAATATATCGCCCGAGATCCTGGACATGTTCCACCCTGCCTGGACGCCGAAACCAATTTTTTCCGGCCGTTTCTGTGCATTGGCAATCCAGATGATAAACATAAAAACAAACGAAACTAACGTGCTTTTCATACGTAAAGTGTTATTGAAGTGCCTAAATTGATTTGAATACGTAAAGTTAAACCTTGTTTCAAAACTTGGTCTTTATAAACTAACGTGCGTCGGAACAACAATGCTACAAAACAATCTCCCAATAATCGAGTTATGCTAGAAAAATAATTTGTGCCGCTGACATACCCTTGTCATCTCGCTGCCGATCTTTGTTAAGACGTACTCACAAAATCAAAACAGTATGAACATCGTTGTAGGTGCTACCGGGCAAATAGGCTCATATGTCATTGACGAACTAACCAAAAGCGGATCCCCCACTCGTGCAGTCGTAAGAAATCCCGAAAAACTTGCCGACATACGCGTTGAATTCCGTAAGGCTGATCTATTTGATGGTGAACAACTTGCTAACGCATTGGAAGGGGGAACAGCAGTCCTCGTCTTGACCCCGGAAAGCCAAACTTCGGACGACATTATCGGAGACACCGAACGGATTGTTGCCAATTACCGAAAGGCCATCGAACAAGCGGGAATAACGAGAATCGTCGGTCTATCCACCATTGGAGCACATATCGACGGCAAGACCGGAAATCTTTTCATGTCCCGGATACTGGAACATGGGCTCGGCGATTTAGATGCAACCGTCGTATTTATACGGCCGTCATATTATTTCAGCAACTGGCTGGTTTATCTGGATACCATCACACAACAGGGAATTCTGCCAACTTTTTTTCCAGAAGGTCTGTCGATTGAAATGAACTCACCGCTTGACGTGGCCAAGTGCATCGCGCGTGCAATGACCGAAGAACGCCCGCCCAAAAGTAAGACGGTCATTGAACTGACGGGACCGCAACCGTACACTTCGCGTGATGTTGCCGATGTGTTTGCGAAATTGCTGAATAAGCCGGTGGTTCCACAATCCATACCCCGAGAAAAATGGCACGAGACGTTGATTGCTGCCGGTTTTTCCGAAAACACGGCAATCAATATGGCCGATATGACCCAAGCTGTGATCGACAAGCTGACCGTTCCCGAGCAACCGGGCAACACCCTACCCCTTCCGACCTCTTTGGAGCGCTATCTAAGTGGACAGCTAAGGAAGTAAACAGCCAAGTCTTAACCGCAGTACGACCACCTCGCCATAATCAATTAAATAAAGAAACCATTTCTTCGTACCAACTCCTGCTCTTTGGAAAACGGTGATGATTTCCAGTAAAACCCCGAAATCCGGGGATTTTTTGCATGGATCACAAGGCTTACTTTTGTAATGGCATGGCAGCGGAACCATTCGTTTTATTAGGCCTCGGCTTTTGGCTGATCTTACTGATCGTAGCTTTTCGTTTGCTCGACAGGTATCAGAAAAAACGCCCTCCGTGGACGGTTATTACCGTGTTGCTCCATTCCAACTGTATAGCCATACTCGTGCTCTGCAACATGGGATTGACAACGTTGCTGTACCAACCGATTTTGGAACTTTTTGACATCAACACGAGCGGTTTTATCAATTTGAATGGGATATTTACTGCCGGTATTATCTGGTCAATTCTGTGTTTACTTTTTTGGGTGATTGTTGGTAAAGCCAAGGAACAATTAGGCCGCTATTACAGAACCCTGCGCACCTCACTGATGATCTTCGCTTTGCTACCGCTGTTTCTCTGTTTTTTATTTTTGTTTCTGGCGGGTCTCAACTAGCGTTAGCGTAAATTAGAAGCCGTTCCGTAAAGTCTTTATCCCCCCGTGGAAACGGGATTTTTGCTTGGTGTTTCTTTTTATTACACAAATCTGCTAATTTGGGCGAACTAACGCGAATCATGTTAAACTATAGTACATTGGACGAGAAGGCGCTACTTATGTTGTTACAGCAACAAGACGACCATGCCGCATTTTCGGAATTGTACGATCGTTTTTCACACTTCATGCTAGCCTATGCCCAAAAAATCACACAGAACCAAGACGAGGCCAAGGATATCGTGCAAACTATCTTTGTTAACCTCTGGAGCAATAGAACACAGCTCTCCGTAAAGGGCTCTCTTTTCAATTATTTGATAACCAGCGTCCGATATGGGTTTTACAAACTGATACGCAGCAAACAGGTTGTCAGCAAATACGAAGCAGATCTCCAGCAATATTTGTCGGAAGAACGCGATACCACGGATGAATATATACAAGAACGGGAGTTAATGGAGCGACTGGAACGACTGGCAGAAAGCTTCCCTGATACAATGGGAAAAGTTTTCGTACTGACTTACTTCCACCAGTTAGGTCCTGAAGAAATCGCCGAGCGCCTTCATATCTCCGTGCGTACTGTTCAAAATTTATTGAGTCAGGCCGGAAGACGGGCCCGCCTCGGCATCGGACTCGCGATAGCGCTAACATTAATGGCTCCACAATTGACTGAAAAACAAACCATTGAAAATAAAATTAAAAAATTCTTGATATTGCCGTGAAAAAGTAGGCAGATCGGGTTCTTGTAGTTGGAGGGGTATAAATCCTTTACGATTATGAACGAACCCACAGACCTCATTGACAAATATCTGGCCGGAAAATGCACAGCTGAGGAGCGCGCATTGCTGCTGGCCCATTTTAATCGCTATTTCGATCAACAGCAGGATTCGCTCTCCGCTGAGGATCTCAATTTACTCAGTCAGCAGACGTGGTCAGCCATCAACAACCAAATCCGCGAGTCAAACGAACCGAATTCAACACGCACCAAGCGAATCCGTTGGACCCCCCACCCAATACTCCGCTGGTTGCCGTATGCCGCGGCGATCCTTTTAGTCGCCACCGCGATCATGTGGTACTCCCTTCGCGACACTCCCGCCAACTTTCTGCAAGAAAGCACACAGGTTGCCGATATCGCGCCGGGTGGTAACCGCGCCACGCTTACGCTTAGTGATGGAAGCAAGATTGATCTCAGTGAAGCGCAAACGGGAATTATATCCGACCATGAACGGATTGTCTATGAAGGAGACAATACCGAAATCGCGTCCTTTAGTGCTGCGGGTGCCTATGGGCTGCAACTTACAACTCCCAATGGAGGAACCTACCAGGTAACGCTCCCCGATGGCACAAAAGTTTGGCTCAATGCCGCTTCGTCGCTGACCTACCCCTCCCATTTCGATGGCCGCGACAGGGTGGTTACCTTCTCCGGCGAAGCGTATTTTGAGGTGGCCAAAGATGCCAGTAAGCCCTTCAGGGTGATGAGCCGTGGGCAACAGGTAGATGTACTTGGTACCAAGTTCAATATCTCTGCATATCCCGACGATGATGTGACAAAAACCACCCTGATAGAAGGAAGCGTCCGGATAAGCTCCGCTGACAAAGCAGGCGGCGAAGCTTCTTTGCTACTTGAACCATCAGAAAAGGCCGAGCTAAAAAACGGACGACTAACCAAAGAGCATGTTGATGCGGATAATGAGGCGGCATGGCGTACAGGCGTGTTTGCTTTCCGGTCCGAACGTCTGGAAAGCATCATGAAGAAGGTTGCCCGATGGTACGATGTTGATATCGAATTGCAAGGAGATATTGCCGACCGCACCTTCACCGGCACCGTATCGCGTTATGAAAACATCAGTGGCGTTTTGGAAACACTCGCGTTGACCAATTTACTTTCGTTTGAAATCGACGGCAGCAAGTTGATTGTCAAATCAAAATAATGTTAAACCCAATTAATAAATGACAGATATGATTACGTACGTATAACCCAAGCCCGAAGTAAAAATTAGGTATATCAGGAAACGGAAACGGAATCCCGGGTCGAGTCAGGATTCCGCTATGTGTTCTGGTTATCATTTATCGTGTGTGAACGAGTTAGAATTACTAACCAAAACAATCAAATGTATAAAATTTTCGTAAATAATTTTTTATGCCTGCGGATGCATAGCATAAAGAAAATCTTGTTGCTGATGAATTTGAGCGTTATCTCGCTTGTAGCCGGCCTATTCCAAGTGTTAGCCGTCGAAACGATGGCACAAACCGTCACCCTTTCGGAAACCAACACACCTCTTGTACGTGTATTGGATAAGATCGCGCGGCAAAGCGGTTATTATTTCTTGTACGGCGATGCCAGCATGCATCAGGCCACGACAGTGACCATCGAAATGCGTAACGCACCCTTGGAAAGCGCTTTACAAAGCATCTTCGAGCGGCAACCGTTTGACTTTACCATCAAGGGAAAAACCATTGTAATCAAGCCACGGGAAGCCTCCGCGCCTGGAAACAGCGATACGGCATTCCAACCTTATCAAATTACGGGTATTGTTTCCGACGAACAGGGTGTACCGATCGAAGGCGTGTCCATCCGTGTCAAAGGCAGTACGGCCGTCAGTACTACCGACAGTAATGGCAATTACCGCATTTCGTTGTCCGAAGGAGACGAGATAATTGTATTTTCCAGCGTCGGCTATGTTCAACAGGAACTTTCGGTGGGCCAATCGCGGACACTCCATGTGACGCTGAAAACCGCCGTATCCGATCTGGATGAAGTAGTAGTCGTGGGCTATGGTACGGTGAGAAAGGGCGATTTAACCGGAGCCATTTCCTCGGTCAAGTCGGCGGTATTCGAACAATCGAGGCAAAGCTCCTTCATCAACAACATCCAGGGCCGTGTAGCGGGTTTACAGATTGCCACAGGTACCGGCGAGCCGGGTGCCGGTTCAAAAATATTGATCCGGGGGGCCAATTCCTTGGTGGGAGATAGCCGGCCGCTTATCGTCATCGACGGTATCCCTGTCAATGAAAGCGAGGCTCCCGTAGCCAATTCACAGTTCGGCGCTAACTCGCAACGCGACCCGCTCAGCTCAATCAATCCTGCAGATATCATTTCGGTAGACGTCCTGAAAGACGCGTCTTCAACCGCCATTTATGGCTCCCGGGGAGCCAACGGGGTAATCCTAGTAACCACGCGGCAAGGACAGGCAGGTGCCGCCAGCATAACGTACGATGGCCGTTTCTCGGTGTCGCACACCGCGGTACGGATGGATATGCTCAACCCTGAGGAATGGATAAATTACCGCAAAGACTGGATCCTGCTTCCAGATAAACAAAACATCATCTATGGCTATTTCAATGATTGGCTGTTTTTTGAAAATCCATCCGAAATTGAACCATCAAAAAAGATTCCACGTGATGTATATGCGTTTCCCCGGTACAACTGGCAGGATGAGATGTATCGGGATGTTGCCAATGCTTCGGCACATACGTTGTCGATCAGTGGCGGCTCAACGAGCACAAAGTTTTATGGAAGCCTGGGCTACAACAAAGAGGACGGATTATTTGTAAACAATGGATATTCGAGACTAAATGGCCGATTACGGCTCGATCACAGTAAAGGCCGCCTCTCCTTATCAATGGGCCTGAATGGGACCCGCTCACGCTACGACGGTGCCGTTCAATCCGGCGATGGCTATGCTAATATCGGGGTGCTCGAGACCGCCATCGTATCGCGGCCTCTTGTTTTTGAAAACCCGCTGGCAGTGAGTACCCAAGGCGGGTGGCGCAAACCCACTGACAATTTGAAATACTTAGACCGTAACATCAGCACGCCCAATTTATCGTCCAATCTGGTGATCAATTACCGGTTAATCGATGGGCTATACATTGGCAATACGCTCAGCGGTAGCATGGTGACGTCAAAAGTGAATGAATACTACAGTAAGAACACCCCCTGGGGTTATTATCTCGGCGGCCGCGGCGCGATTTCGGCCAGTGATTGGTATGGGTGGACCAATTTCACGACATTGAGTTATGAGCGGTCATTCGCAAATCAATCGAAACTGAGTGCGCTGGGGGTATTTGAAATCAGCGGAAGCAGGTATGAATACCACCACATTATAAAAAGTGGTTTTGCTGACGAGTCTACCGGAATTCACGACATCAGCAAAGGCGAAGAACTTCAAGCTGCAGGTTCTGGAGCAGGCCTTAGCAATCGGTTATCGTACCTTGGCAGGCTCAACTACCACATCAAAGATCGGTATTTATTTACAACCAGTCTCCGGTTGGATGGCTCCGATCGCTTTGGAAAGAATCAACGGTATGGTCTGTTTCCATCGGCAGCATTCGCCTGGCGCATCTCGGAAGAGGCCTTTTTGGACAGGCCTTGGCTGGACGATCTGAAACTCCGGCTAAGCTACGGCGCTACCGGCAACTCGAACATCTCGGAGTTCAGGTACATGGCGCAGATGGGCAATGTTTTCTATGACGACAAGCTTGGTATGATCCCGACTTCGTTGCCCAATCCGGACCTTAAATGGGAAACCACTGTGCAATACAATGCCGGATTGGATGCAGCGGTGCTAAACAACCGACTGAAACTGACGCTGGATCTTTACGAAAAGCACACCACGGATATGCTCTATAATGCCATCGTCCCTGCCCAGACAGGATTCAAAACCCAATGGCAGAACCTTGGCAAAGTCAACAACCGGGGTATAGAAGTGTCACTGGCAACGACCAACATACGCAAAGATCGTTTCTTCTGGGAAACCACCTTGACGTTCAGCCTCAACCGGAACACCGTTTTACGTATTGGCGACGGGTTGTCTACTGCCCCGATCGGGGCCGGCTCATGGACTACCTCTTACATCAAACAGAACGTTGTGGGACGTATTATGGTAGACCAGCCCATCGGCGTAATGTACGGTTATGACCTAGCGGGCATTTATCAGCTTGACGATTTTGCGGGTTGGCAGGACCGGACGGGAAAATTACCCGCTAACGATCCGGCCATCCTGTGGCAAGACCGCAATTGGATTCTAAAAGAAGGAATACCCAACGCGGGTAACCTTGGAAGACTGCGCCCCGGCACATTCAAATTCCGGAATGCGGACGGATCTGCGGATCAATTGATTACTGAAGAAGACAAAGTCATTATCGGCAACAGCCAACCGTTGTTTTACGGTGGCTTGGGCAACAACGTAAGCATGGGCCCGGTAGCGCTTTCGGTCTTCTTCAACTACAGCGTAGGTGCAAAGATATTCAACTCCACCCGCTTCGAGCTTGAAGGCGCCATGCCGGGTGAATATTTCAATATCACGCGCGATTTCTGGAACAACCGATGGACTCCGGAGCACCCGACAAACGCCTATCCTGCCTATAGCGATGAAAACTATTATAATTCCCTGGCGTCATTGCCTAACACGTACTACGTTGAAGATGCCTCATTTCTAAGGCTGCAGACCGTTTCGCTGTCGTATTCATTGCCTGCGAAGCTGATTGCTAAGGCTGGAATCACGTCCGCCAAAGTGTACTACTCCGGAAACAATCTGTACACCTTTACGAAATATACCGGGCTATCTCCCGAAGTCGATTCCGGTAATCCGTTGCTACAGAATTTCGATACGATCGGGTATCCCCGTGCTGCTACTCACGCACTGGGCCTCATGGTTACATTTTAAAATTGAACACGCTGTATGAAAACGCTATATAAATTTATGCTGGTTAGCTTGACTGGCTTTGCAATTTCCTGCTCGGACTATTTAGACACGAAGCCGGTTTCCTTTACCACCATTGATAATTTTTACAAAACACCCGAAGACATCGAAATTGCCTTGCGTGGATGTTACGGCAGGCTGGTCAGCAGCTATGCGGTCAACTCGCGTTCCGGCTTGTTCTTCGTTGGTGATATCGGTACCGACGAACTTGTTGGCAACCCCTACTCCACGCCGGATGCGGGTAGCAATATGGACCAATTTATTTTCGGACGCGTTGTGAAGACCAACCTAATGGCGCGCGATCTGTGGGAAAATATGTACCGCAGCGTATATGCCATCAACCTGTTGCTTTCCAAACTCGATGAAGTTTCGATGAATGAGGCCCGTCGGGAGCAGGTGCGTGGCGAAGCTCTGTTTTTGCGCGGGTGGCATTACCTCTATTTAGGAATGGTGTATGGCGGCGTACCGGTGTACACTACGGTGCCACACGAGAAAGACAAGGCACGCGATCCCCTCCAACGGGTAATGGAACAGGCCCTAGCCGATCTGCAGTTTGCCTATGAGCACCTCGCCGATACCCACGTGGCAGGTGCAGCAAACCGATGGACAGCAGCCGGTTACCTGACCAAGCTGTACTGCTACTTAGCCGCCAGCAAAAAATACGAGGTCGGCAAGCGGTTGAACTTCCCGCTCAATTCGTTTGACTGGGTAGATACCGATGCCTACTACCGCGAAGCCAAGCAACTTGCTGACGAGCTTATCACGGCCAGCGGGTATCGTCTTGCAGCAGATTACCGGTCGCTATTCAGTGAAGGATCCACCGCCGAACAAGCCAAAGAAATTCTCCTGACCATCCTTCCTTCGCAGGAAAACAAAACCGGATTTGCCCCTACCTTTTACCTCTTTCCGGTAGGATATTATGGTGGTGGCTGGGGTACATGCCGCCCCACCCAAGAAGTGTATGACCGCTATGATACGCTGTATGACGCCCGGGTACACTGGGTTGTCGGCGGATTAGGCACCGACCCCGGCACCGAAACCATAGACGGCAATTCATACGTCAAACCGCTTCCGCTGAATCTGTCAGACGGTGTAGCCTATGACGGCGATTACAACGTAACCAAGCTGCGGGCAATCAGTTCGGCTGTGAGAAATACCGATTTCTACTTTGGCCACTACCCGCTGTTGCGTCTGGCAGATATTTACCTGCTCAATGCGGAGGCAACTGCTCATCTGGAAGGCGATGAGGCGGGTCGCGAAATTCTTAAACCCGTACGCAGCCGTGCGCTCATCCAAACGCACACCAACGATGTCACCGTTTTGCAGTCGGCCTACCGGAGATCCGACTTTATACAGGAATTGCTAGATGAGCGTTCGCGCGAACTTTGCTTCGAGCAGCAACGGAAATTCGACCTGGTACGTTTTGGCCGCTATGTAACCACTATCCAAGGAATTTCCACCACACGAGGCGTATGGAATTCGTTAACCGCGCGGATATTGATCGACAACATCTCCGAATCGAAAATATGGCTCCCCATCCCTGAGGAAGATGAGATCAGCAATCCGAATCTTTTACCAAATAATCCGGGGTATTAATCCAAACACGCACAACCATGATGAATAGCAAAAAGAAGATAATGGCCTATGCCTTTGCAGGTTTGCTGATTGCCACAACACTCGTGTGTTGCAGCAATGCTAAAGAAGGGCCCATCGGCCAAACAGAAACTTCCGTAAAGGTAGGTGCCTGGTATTTCGGCGGATGGAGCTTCCCCCCCGATACCAACGGGCACACTTTTCACATCAGCCCCACGCTCACCACCGCCTACCTAGATCGTGAGCCGTTGTGGGGTTGGCGCGAAGATACGCCAGGTGTAATGGAACAACAGATCAATTACGCCGCTCAGGCCGGCTTGGATTTCTGGGGATTCTGTTGGTACGACAACACGTTACGACCCGACGATGCGGCACTTATGGATCATCTCAACACCGCGCTGGATCTTTTCATGCAGGCAAATAACCGCGAGCTGCTTGATTTTTTCCTACTGTCCTGTTTCCCCGTTTCATCGGTCAATTGGGAGAAGGTGTGCGACCGCATCATCGCTTATTTCGATGCACCCAATTACCTGCGGGTAGATGGCAAACCCGTCATTGCCTTTTTCAATACGGATGAGCTTCTAGATGGCCTGGGCGGTGTGGAGGGAGTCAAATCGGCACTGGAACTTTTCCGGGAAAAGGCGCGGAAAGCCGGGCACGACGAAGTACTCATCGGTGCACGTACGTTTCCACGGCCACAGGACCCTACGTATCAGGATACTTACCAAGCATGTGGATTTGACTTTCTGACCACCTACAACAATGCCGATGACGGACGGAGAAACGCAGGAAGCAATCCATTTGAGGCGCTTTTGGAAGGCGACCGTAAATCGTGGAATGGCATCGCCGACCACACTACCCTACCCTTTCTGCCCGTAGTCGGTGCCGGATACGACATGCGGCCATGGGCAGCAGATCACCCTAACTTGCCCGCTTCGGATTACTGGTATTCCGGCGTAACGCCGGAAAAGATTGCCGAGCATCTTGCAGACGGGATCCGGTGGGTGAAAGGCCGCCGGGCCAAAACACTGGGCGAAATGGTCGTGCTGTACGCCTGGAATGAAAACGGTGAAGGTGCATGGCTCACCCCCACCAAATCCGAGGGAACCGCGCGCCTCGATCAAATCAAGCAAGTTATCAAACAGGAGGCACTTACCAATGAAAACTAATCTGATTTTAGTCTTTGCGATGGTGTGGATCACCGCATGCCAAACCGAAGGCCGGCGGGAAGCAACCACCACCTCCACACAGGTTGTCATGCTGGGCAACAGCATTGTCGCCCATCCGCCCAGTGAAGAACTGGGCTGGAAGGGTGATTGGGGCATGGCCGCATCGGCAAGGGATAGCGACTTTGTGCACCGGCTGGAACGCCGGATGCATCAGGTAGATCCCGGCATAGAACTTCAGTACGGCAGCATCGCGGGTTTCGAACGTGCCTATTGGAATTACGATTTACGCGAACTGGCCGAATTCCGGAACGCTGACATATTGATCGTCAAAATAGCGGAAAATGTCGATCCCGACTCATTGGCAGAGCGGCAATTTTCGCAGCATTACGCAAAACTGATCGATTACCTAACCCAAGGTGGCCGCACCGCCGTCATCATCAGTGGTGGCTTTTGGCCAAGTCCCGTAAACGATACCATACACCGTTATGCTGTCCAAAATGGGTTTGATTTTGTCAAGCTGCACGATTTATATACCAGCGATTCTACCAATACGGCAAAGGGCCTGTTTGCACACGAGGGGGTGGCCAACCACCCATCGGACCGCGGCATGAAACACATCGCCGACCGAATATGGAAAAAATTGGAACTCCTGATTCAACAACACTAAGGTTTAACTAAAACGAAACAAAAGATGAACTATATCCTCAAACGGAGCACATTGTTTTTAATCTGGCTTACCGTTCTCCAGTCCTGTGAAACCCTGGATACTGGCCCATTCCATACCGTTACCTTCCATTCAAACGGCGGCACGAATATCGCGCCGGCCAAAGTACGCCACGGAGAGCCCCTCCCCAAAAGCCGGGTTTATCCCGATCCCATCGTGAGTGACGGTGGGCGCTTTCTGGGATGGTACACAGACGCCGAGCTGCAACAACCTTATGACTTTGACCAACCGGTCGTAGCCGATGCGCAATTGTATGCCAAATGGTTTTATAATACATTTACCATTCATTTCGTGATGAACGGAGCACCCGAGATTCCCGCCAAGGAAATACGAGAAGGCCATTTGCCTGCATTGGACGCACCTACCTATCCTGACCATGTGTTTGTCAACTGGTACCTCGACGAGGCGTTTACCGACCTCCTTGACCCCACAGTACCCATAACGGAAGACTTAACCCTGTATGCCCGCTGGGTGACACCTTCGCCTTCTTCCTGGTTCGTAATCGACAATGGCACGCTTACCATGTGCACGCCGCCCAACGGAACCGACGTAGTCGTTATACCAGAAGGAGTAACCACCATACCCGATTGGTTTGTGTTGGCCAACGGACTCAATGAACCGGGTAAGCCAGGCTTCCCCACCGGAAAAAACATTCGCGAATTTATATTGCCAACTTCCCTGGAAACCATTGGTAGCGGTGCCTTTAAATTTGCGGCTATCACCCAGATTCACATTCCACCCAAGGTACGTCAGCTGCTGCCGGTTACTTTTGAGGGATGCGATCGGTTAACGAGCTTCACATTTGCCGCCGGTAGCCAGCTGGAACGATTGGTAGACAACGCCGGCAACGAAGCAATTATAGGCGCACCGCAGCTTACGCAGATCAGCTTTCCGCCCTCCCTGCAATATGTGGGCAAATACACCTTAGCTGGTTGTCAGGCTTTGGCTACCGTTACCTTTGCGCGTGCCGAATCCCCCGTAATCTTCGATGGATTTTTGCCGGGCGGCGGTGTTTGGCTATTTGGCGGCCACTTCCCAAGCAAAATCCGGGTTCCGAATGCCGTGAAAGAAGCCTTTGTCAGTGAAATGAGAAAGGTGATGCAGGATTACGAATACGATAACATGAAAGCAATCGTGGAAGGATATTAATGATGAGAGCTCCCTTTTTTCATTCGTTTTTGGACTGTTGGCAGTATCCGGAGGCATCGTTTGCAGCCAGGCCCGATTTGAACAATCGGTGCAAGACTCGATGGTAATCCTACCATTTGGTCCAAATAGATTTCGTCCGTGCACGCACCGCAGGAGTTACTGAAGAACAACGGAAATCGATTCCCAACTCCGCGAATAACTAAGGTAATCCTACCCAAAAGATCCGGCTGCTGAATGTGCCGGACTTTTTGGGTAGGATTATTTTTTATAGCTGCCGGGCAAATTCACTCCACGGGTACTTGTGCAGCCCGTCAAAATCCAAAAGATCAGGTTAAGTATGACCAAGGAACAGAAAAACCGGTGCTTTTCCCACCCGGTTATAACGACCGTGCCGATTTGCCCTGCCTCCAATGGTCCTCTATTTCTTCCAGCGACTTCCCTTTGGTCTCCGGAATATAAAAATAACCCCACAACAGTCCAATAACACATACAAGCGCGTAACTCCAAAAGGTATAGGCCACGCCAAGTGTATTCACTAGCTTTAGGAAGGTAAAGGCGACAATGGCGTTAAATCCCCAATGAGCCAATGATCCCACGCTCATGCCCAAGCTTCTGGTGCGGAGCGGAAAAATCTCAGCGATCAATAACCAACCGAGTGGTGCCAGGCTGATGGCAATGAAGATGATAAACGCAATGATGCTTCCCGCAGCGTAATAGGGCAACATTTCTCCCAGCTGTTCGCCGAAATGGAAGCTTATACCCAACACCGCCAACGAGGGGATCATACCGCTGATACCGATCAGAAAAAGCTTACGCCGCCCCCATCGGTCGAGCATGATGACGGAAAACGCACAAGCCGCTACATTGGCCGCACCGATGATAATAGCCGGTATGATGGAAGCTGTATTGCTCACGATACCCGCCATTTTGAAAATAGTGGGCGAATAGTAGATGATCGTATTTACACCGGAGAACTGTTGGAAAAAGAATATCATCACGGTGATGGATAGCGGAATCCGGAGCCAAGGTTTAAAAAGTTCCTTCAAACCGGAGTTGTTCCGGGAGACTGTTAGATCATATTGCAGGTCTTTTATAATTTGCTGTGCCTGATCTTTGCTTTCTACCTTTTCCAGAATAGCCCGACCTTTTTCCAGCTTGTTTTTGGAAATCAGCCACCGGGGTGATTCGGGAAGAAAAAACATCCCGGTAAGCAAGGCAATTGCGGGATATATCCCCACCATAAACATGGCTCTCCAAGATTCAAGGTCCTGGTCGTTAGACAGCCAATAATCGGTAATGTAAGAGGCTAAAATCCCGATGGTAATCATGAGTTGGTTTAATGTTACCAATCCGCCCCGATATTTCTTTGGCGAGATTTCGGCGATATACATCGGAACCACATACGATGTGATGCCGATGGCAATGCCAATGATCACCCGCATGACAATCAATTCGGTAACGTTGGATGCATACGCACATCCCAAAGACGCGGCGAAGAAAATGAGGGCATTGACGATGATCATTTTCTTTCTTCCCAGCATTTCGGTGACACCGCCACTCGCAATTGCACCGATAATTGCTCCAAGCAATACGGAGGTAGTAAGCCATTCCAGTTGGCCGTCTGAAAGCGTCCAATGTTCCTGCAGGAACGGCAGCGCACCGGAAATTACGCCGGTATCAAATCCAAACAGCAAACCACCGATGGCCGCTACCATCGCAATAAACAATACGATCCGGGGAATTTTCATAATCAGGATAATTGAATAAATTCGAAATCAAGGTTTTTGGAGCCAGCAATGGCATTAAGACAAGCTCCGAATGCGGCTTCTTCGTCATAAGGTGAAAAAATAAGCGCGGTGTTGAACTGTTCCTCAAAAGCACGGCACAACAAGGGATTTCTTTTGAGCGCATTGCCCGAACCAACGAGTACCGACTTGGCTTTGCGCACCTCTTCCGGAAGTGCCTGGTAGAACTGGTAAAGCTCGCGACAAATACCTTTCAACAGCCCGATAATCAGGTTATCGGGTGTGAAGTTGTGGGTGGAGATATTTTCAATATGCCCACGCTTGTCGGGCGCGGATCGCGTGCCGTCAAAAAGTGTTTCCACAATGGGCAGATCAGAAGAATCATCCTTGTAAATAACAGACGTCATGATCTTATAAAAATCGATCCCTTCGGTTGAAGATGTACTGAATTTCGCTACCGTGTCTTCAAAAAACGTCCGCAACATGGCAAAAGCCTGACCGCCACATAACGCCGCGCCCACCAGCATATACCCACCGCCCGGAAACGGGCGGGTTTCTATGCCCGGTATTTTCATGTATTTAGCTGAAAAAACGGAGACTTGGCTGCTGGTTCCCACGGTCACATGGATGGATGAATTTAAATGGCTTACGGAACCCAAAAATGCAGCCTGATTGTCTCCGATGGCCATGTAAACCGGTATACCCCGGTAGTGTCCACGGGAAATGGTCGATTCGGCAAGATCGGGAAGCAGCGAACTATCGACACCCACCTTCGCCAATCCAGCGTGATCAAAATTCAACTGTTCCACATCAAACAGGCCGAGACCTGCGGCGTTGGAATAGTCGGTAACAGGTGTTTTCAGATCGACCAGTTTCATGACCACAAAATCCGTAATGGTGCAGATCTTCGCTACCCCTTCGGGCACGAGATCGTTACGGCTGTTGTAAAAATGAGTGGCCAGCCCAAAACCGGTAGGCACCGTGTGCCCCGTCACTTCAGAAAGGAACGCAGCATATGTCATGCCTGTTTTATAGCGCAAATTCGCACGGCCATCCTGCCACGTATACAACGGGCTGATTGCATCGCCTTCCCGATTTACATACAATATGCCGTGCATCTGCCCCGTAATTCCGATTCCTTGGATGGTCGTGTAACGGACCGAAAAATCATTAATTATCGTGCGCACAATTTCCAGAATCCGCATGGGGTTTTGCGCACGTTCCCAACGTTTTGCCGAAGAAATCCCCGCATCATTGGGGACGGTTACAGATTCTATTTTCCGGCTTTTGGCCGTATAAGCAACACCACTGATTGAGCTGGTACCGATATCTATTCCAACAAAGTACATATACGAATTCTATTCGCTAACTGATATAAAACAGGGACTCGCGAAATCGCTAACTCAATTTGCCGCCGTCCATATGGATTTCAATGAATGTATTTCCGCCTTTATCACACTGAGTTGGCCTTCGCTCCGTATATCATAGGTGTTGGCGGGTTTTCCCGGCATAAAGCAAGAACTTATCACGGCCTCTCCACCATTACCAAAAACTTCCACAGTGTTATGATCTAAGAGAATACGCAGGTTAATTTTTCCATTGATTGGTCGTAGGGGAGCCTGACCCAAATTATTTTGATCGTTCATCTCCCCTGCGGTCTGCGCGACCCAATCGTCAACGATTATCCCATTACGCATCGCAGGCCCACCACACGCCAAGCTTTGTGTTTTAGCATTGTACGATACAGTTACGTCGCGCAACACCAACTCAAATGATGTAGAACGGCGAACATCAAACTCGAACTCCATGTCATATCGCTCTCCGTCTAACATCTTTAGACGTTGCTTCCCTTTTATCGTTTCATTTTTGAGCGTAGTGGTTTTTTCGTACAGATGCCGGATTTCCTGAATGGGATAACGGAAGGCCTTCAAACCCTCATCGGCCGTGGTTCGTAATGTGATTTCGGTTGGAAAACTCATTTGCTGTTCGAATGGCATTCCCGGGTAACGTTGCGTGGGCATCCAGGCAATACTGACACACCTGTCATCCGGCATGTTACTCCAAGTCATCGCAGCATAATAATTTGTACCGTAGTCTCCCCGCAAAACTTCGGTTTCCGGTTTGAAATTTTTACCGTCGAAATTACCGATAACATAATCGCCATTAGCACCAAAGAATAACCACTTCTTGTTTTTTGGATCGCCATCTAATGGCAATGGTGCGAAACCAGGGCATTCCCGCACACCCTTTACCGATAACGAGCTCAAATGGCTCCACTCCTTCAGGTCGGTGGAACCGAACAGCCCAAATTCGTCAGGGTCGTCCATAAATAAAGCCATGATCCATTGTTGGGAGGCTTCATCCCACACCACCTTCGGATCGCGATTTTCGGCCTTTATATGTTTCAATACCGGATTTTGATCGTAATAGGTAAACGTATTACCGCCATCCGTACTGTAGGCGATGCACTGTGTATTCAACGGTCCCAATCCACGACCGGGGTTTCCCCCATTGGTGATAAATGCAATAAGCGTTTTGTCTTTCCCCGTTTGGAATCCCGCCACGTTATCCGCATCGACGATGGCCGAACCAGACCAACAACCCGACCACACTTTGTGGGGGGTGATATGACTGGAAATCTGTTCCCAATGTACTAAATCCTTGCTGACAGCATGCCCCCAGTCTTTATACGCTCCCGGTCGATGGGGCGGCATATATTGAAAGAACAGATGATAGACACCGTCATAGTACACAAGGCCATTGGGGTCATTCAACCAATTCTTCTTGGCCGTGAAATGGAATTGGGGGCGGTGCTTTTCCGTGTAATAGGCGGGCCGCCCGTCCGCTAATTCATCAACTTGAGACAGCTGCACAATGCAAGGGTCGGGCAGGAACTTATCCCACAACGCCACGATATCAATGAAGCCCTTAAATGTCGCCTTGAGTGCATCCTTGTCGACATCCGCGTATCCGTACTCTTTTTTATACTCAGCCCCGATTAGCATGGGCCGCCGATTCCAATCGCGAATCTGACCAACGGTCACTTCATCATCACGCAATTTTCCATTAACGTAAAGCTGTGATGTTTTCCCATTGAAGCGGAAAATAATATCCTGCCATGCATTCCACTCGGTCTTTGGCAATAGATAACGTAACAAATGTGCGCCTGCAATTTCGTCGCTACCGATCTTTGCTTCGATATAAACAGCTCCATCAACCCTATTCAGCACAATGCTATACGCCAAATTATGGTCATCACCGGCCTTGGTGAGGATCGGAGAATAACCGTCAACAGCAGTTGCACGTGCGCGGACATAGAGTGTTATTTCTTTGCCGCTGAGATTTAACTCTTCCTGTGCTCCCTGGCCTGCATCAAGCCACGAGGTTCCCCCAAAATACGCGGCGCTGCCTGCCCCCCCGCGTTGTTTAGATAAGGAAGCTTCATCGCCTTCGAGAGGAACGATTGAGACGTTGCCATGGTTTGTTAAACGGCTATTCACTCCCACCCCATCATCTAAACCGTCAAACGTCCATACAGCAACACTATCCTCATAAACATTTACCTGGCGACCAGATGTACCAATCAGCAAAACGAGCAAAAAACTGCATATAGCTAATCTTATCATCATATCATATTTCTACCTTACCAACCTGCATTTTGTTTATACAGTCCCTTCACGTAGCTGATCTGTACTTCCGGAATCGGAAAGTATTCGTCCCGATTTTTAGTAAAGTTGGCGTCTCTCAGGTAGGACCGTCTCGTCTTTTCGACCGCAAAATACGCATTAAGCTGCTCGGCCGCAATACCCCAGCGTACCAAATCGAAGAACCATTTGCCTTCGGTTGCAAATTCCAGGTGACGTTCCCAGCGGAGTGCCTGCATCGCAAAATCCTTGGTCCAGGCCGGGCAATTCACGCCTGGCCGGTAAGGCTGTACATCAAATCTGCCGGTCGGGGTTCCATCGGCAAATTTCAACCGATCGGTACTGTTGGCCGCGCGTTCCCTGATTTCGTTGATCAGCCGAAGTGTTTCGTCCATCTCCTGTTCGAGTTGGATCAGCGCCTCGGCACGCCAAAGCATCACCTCATCAAGTCGCAGCACATCCCAGTTTAAACCCGCTCCCATAAATGGGTTCGTCTTTTTAAAGCAGTCGGACGTAGGCGAAACGAGTAATTTCTGGCTCATGGAATAGCCGTATACTTCCGGTGTACGCACCCAATTTTCACCCATGATATAGGAAGGCTCATATTTCCAGGGCATGCCGGGCACAGCCGCCGTGTGCATCAGGCGCGGGTCCATCGGGGTAGCAGCAAAAGCGTCTTTGTTATCCAGTAGGATACCTGTATTGAAATTTTCGAAATCCGGCACACCGTTTACAGTTTTATAGCGGTTCAGCATGTTTACAGACGGCTGCAGAAAGCCGCAGCAGCCATAGTCTGAATTTACCGGCGATACCAACCACGAATTCAGGCGTCCCGTCTGCGTATCCGTGGTATACTGGATTGCCCAGATGGACTCCGTACCATTTTCATACTCACACAGGAAATTCTCTGCAAAATCCGGTGCCAGGCGCTTTCCGGAATGGTCAATGATGTCTTTACACAGCGCCGCCACTTCGGTAAGTTTTTCACGGTTGATGTTAATTACATTGTGGTTGTCGTCCTGCTCATACGCCGCAAAAATCAGTGCTTTCGCCAGATAGGCTTTCGCGGCAAAACCCGTGGGCCGGCCCACTTCAGCTTGTGCATCCGGCAAAACACTGGCCGCGAAGCGGAAGTCCTCAATTAATTTCCCCCACAGCTCTTGATCCGACAATGCGTCATTACTCACCTGATCATACATATCCTGCGGCGTATCCTCATCGATGTAAGGGAAAAATTTGAAACACTGTTTCATATACATGTAAATGTGACCGCGGAGAAACCGTAGCTCCGCAATGCGCTGTTCGCGTAGCGGATACTGCTCGGCAGTGAGGTTCTTGACTCTTCGCAATGCATCGTGAACACGTCCAACCGCGACATAATGCACCCACCAGAGATTATCCAGATCGTCGACGTTGGTGGGTTGCATATAGGTGAAGGTTTCCCAACGGTTCCTTTCGGCATTGTCATTGGTGCCCGATCCGCCCTTATACGCTTCGCCACCGCGTACCGAACCCTCCTCGTAAGGCATGCCCATCTGTTTGTTGAAGTGATTTTGCCCAACAAATGAGTAGGCGGCATTGATCATTTTTTCGACTTGCTCCGGCTCATTCAGATCTTCATCCGAAACAACACCCTGAGGCTTGGTATCCAGCATGGACTCGCACGCACCGAATAGCATCAGGATGACACCGAGACTGAATAGATTTAATGGTTTCATAATTTTTTGTCTTAAAATTTACAGTTAGAATGAAACGTTTAGGGCAAACGTCATCGAAAATGGCAGTGGATACCCGCTTCCCGGAGTTTCCGGGTCCAAACCGGTATAGGGATTGTCGCCCCACGTCTTCTTAAGAAGCAATACGTTGTCTGCACGCAAAGCCAGGCGCACCCGTTTCATGTTCATCCGATCCAGCAACGTACCGGGAAGGGTATACCCCAACTCCACGTTCCGGATTTTCATATAGGAACCGCTTTCTACGTAGTACGTGGAAAACCGACCTTCGTCGTTGTAATTATTGATGGATATGGCCGGGATGGTGGTATGGGTATTGGTTGGTGTCCAAGCGTCCAACAGACGGGTACCATAGTTCTCTCCGGAGGTACTCAATGCATAGATATCGGTCCATGATTTCCAGCCCTGTACATTGAGTTTCTTTCCGACCAGCCCGTTGAAGAACACGGCTAGGTCAAAGTTTTTCCACGTAACGCCTACGTTGACCCCGTACTCTGCGGCCGGATCCTGATTGCCCAGCCAAGCACGGTCTTCCTGATCAATCTTACCGTCTTCGTTTATATCCCGAAAACGGATGCGCCCCGGAGCCGCACCCACCTGCGTGGCGTGTGCATCGACCTCGGCCTGCGATTGGAACAAGCCGTCAACAATGTAACCATACATGGATGAACGCGAGCGTCCCAAGATGTTCTCATCGGTTCCGTTCCCGGCGAAATTATTGATGACTTCGTCGGGCACCTTCAAGATCCGCTGCTTATTGTGCGAAACCACGCCACTGATGTTCAAACCGACATTACCGAAATTATCTGCATAATTCAGGGTCAATTCGATACCCTTATTATCAATATCTGCACCATTTAACCACATTTGAGCACCTTCACCCAAGGTCGCAACCGTGCCCGGTTTCATCAAGATATCGGTGGTCTTTTTGAGGTAATAGTCGAGTGAGCCGCCAAACTTACCGGCAAAAAAGGCAAAGTCCAACCCTAAGTTATGCTGGGTGGTCGTTTCCCACCGCAGGTTCGGGTTGTCGCGTTGCGTACGGCGGAAGCCGGAAGGCAGGTTGCTCCCTCCCTCCCCGGTAAAATCATAGGCAGTACCCCAGTTCCAGTCCCATACGGAATTCAAATCGTAAAGCGGACTGTACATCAGGTAGGCCGCATAGTCATCGATCTGCGAGTTGCCGTTTTGCCCCCATCCATAGCGGAGTTTCAATTGGGAAAATCCGGAAAGTGCGTTTTGCAGAAACGGCTCATTATTCAGCACCCATCCAAAAGACACCGCGGGGAATGTAGCCCACCGGTTATTGGCCCCGAAGACCGAGGATGCATCCCGGCGAAGGGTACCGGAAGCCAGGTAACGATCGCCAAAGTTGTAGTTGAATTTTCCAAACCACGAAATCAGCGTATTGTTGCTGCCTCCGCCCCCATTTTCACGGTCTTCCTCGCCTGCATCCAACTGCATGTAATCCGGCGTTTCCAAGGCAAACACCCGGCGGCTTCCCCAGTGGGTCTGATACGAATGGTCAATTGTCTCCTGCCCGACCATCACATCGAAATTATGCTTATTGACATCGAACACATACTGCAGAATATTGCTGTTATTCCAATCGTAGTTATAGTTGAATGTCTGGTATACCCCATTCCGTGCCTCGCTCAGAAAGCCGGATTCATACGTCAAATCCATGGTCCGTCGCCAATAACCCACGAAATCAACCCCAAAAGACGAGCGGAAATTCAGGCCTTTCAGTAACTCAACGTTTATGTACGTATTCCCAAACAGGCGCAGGTTATCCTGGTGATTTTGCTTGTTATCTGCTATCAGGCGTACAGGGTTCTGACGGTCGCTCATCCCGCCGATCGGCCCGCCCCAGCCTACGCCATCAACCGTATGTACCGGCACGATAGACATCAGCGATTTCGTACCCCCCAGGTTTCCATCCCCTACATTCGAACTGGAGCGCCATTGGGACACCGTGAAGTTCTCTCCGATTTTCACCTTTCCATCCAACCAGCTGTAATCCGTATTGATCCGTGCGTTGAAGCGCCGGAAAAAACTACCGTCGATAGTTCCCTTGTTGTCGTAATAATCCGCGGCAAAGAGCGCATTCCCGTTGTCTGTACCTGAAGACACGGTAACGTTGTATTGCTGAATCATGCCGGTCCGCAGAATCTCCTTTTGCCAATCGGTATCTGCTGAGCGCATCGTCTGTTCGATCGGATCGAGGTATTCGCGCCATGACACCTTGTCGAGCACCCAATTTCCGTTGGCATCCTGATGGTCTTCATACTGGTACAGGCCACCGAAATCGCGCACAAACCCAATCCCGACTAGGTTGGGGTCGGCCGCAGGATTATCGTTCTTAATCGCCCAATATTGGGCAATACCACGCTGTTCAGTGTTCATCAATTCAAAGGGTTTGGCACTGCTGGTGAGGGTATTGGAAGCGGTAAAATCGACGGTCGTTCCCTTCTTGCCGCGCCGCGTGGTAATGATAATCACGCCGTTTGCCGCGCGCGACCCATAAATGGAGGCCGATGATGCATCTTTCAATACCTGGATGGATTCGATATCCAGGGTCGCCAGCTCCGCCATGGAACGGGTGGTCGGAGTCCCGTCGATAATATACAGCGGATTGTTGTTGTTCAGCGTTCCCTCGCCGCGTATACGTACCGCTGCCGATGGATCGGGCGAACCGTTTACGGTAACGGCCATACCCGCCACCCTGCCCTGGGCGGCCCGCATGGCACTGCCCGTCGTACTGGAACGGAGCTGGTCTACGTTGATCACGGACACCGCCCCGGTTAAATCCGCTTTACGCTGGGTCGTGTAACCGGTCACAACCACTTCGTCGAGATTCAAGGCATCTTCCACTAAGCGGATGGTTAAATCCTGCCCGGTAGACGCGGCTATTTCTGTTGTCTTATAACCAACATAGCTGAATAGTAAGGTGCTGGTACTGGCAACGCGCAGGGTAAAGCGTCCATTGGCATCGGTACTTGTGCTGTTGCCTTTTGCCTCCTTTTCGACGACGGAGACATTGGCCAACGGTGCCCCGCTGTTATCCAGGACCGTGCCCGCTACCAAGATCTTTTCCTGGTTGATCATCAGGCTCCCCGTTCCAGCAACCCCCGGCCCGGCAAGCATGCTAAATAAAAGCAGGAGCACCACCTGGCCCACTGTTTTCTTTGTTTGAATTACTTTTCGTTTCATAATTTAGGGTTATTAATGATTAGTTATCTTTTCGATTTTTACATCCCGGATGGTGGCGTTACCATTTTTGACGTAGAAAAAGAGGTTTTTTCCTTTTTGCTCCGGCAACCGATTCACGACCGTCCGTTTGTTATTGACGCAGACATCAAAAAAATCTCCGTATACAATCACGTCCAAAAAAATCGGCTCATTCAGGCCTTTTACGGCATCAATCGATGTATTGTGCATGCGCACCGTTTCGTGATTCGGGTTCAGCGCCAATCGGTAGCCGCTCTCGTGCTCATCCGTCGCCCGCAAAAACAATCCTAACTCCTCGTAATTCCCATCCGGTTCGATGCGCATGGAAATCCGATAATTGTCGGGTAACTCATCCATTTCAGCTACGCCCATTTCGCCAGCCGCCGCGATGTTCAACTGCCCATCCCGGATGGCGACGACGGACGGAGAAGGCGTTTTGATTGCCGGAATGGTCATCGGGGATGACGCAGGTAGCACCTCTGGTAAGAATTTGGTAGACAACGTTCCATCCGGCTCTTGGTAAACTTCCCGGAAAAGTATCGTTCCGCCCCAAATCCGGTCGCCATCATCCTTATCACCGGCGCGGTAGGGCGAGTAGGCCACCGCAATACGGCGCCCGTTCTTAAACCGGGCAGTTTTGTAAACGCACTCAAAATGCGCAATCAAGCTTTGAGACTCGGGATAGATCCACGGCCCGTAAGGCGCTTTGGACATCACGTAATGGGTATGCCCCGCTATGCTATACAACAGGTAATACCAGTCATTCCATTTGAAATAATCCGCACATTCAGGTGTACCCTGCTGCCCGCGCAGGGGCGAATCCACTTCTTTCCAATTTTTCAGATCGGCCGAAACCAAGTGAACCAGGTAGCCACCGAAGCCGCCAATTGCCGGCTCCTTTAAGTTGCCCGAAACGAAAAGATGAAACAGGCTATCACTCCCCTTAAAGACCTTCGGGTCCCTGAAATCCCGACTGATACATTCCTCGGGCGCCAAGTAAAAGGGATTGGGTGATTGCTTCTCGTAGGTGTATCCACCATCGTTGCTGATTGCATAACTCAGTTGCTCATGCACACCGTTTGCGTCTTTCACACGGGTGGCATAAAATGCATAAAATAGTCCCTTATCCGCAATGACGGACCCGGTACAAATTGATTTTTCCCACGCTTCATTGTCGATACCCAACGCTACGGGGTGATGTTTCCAATGAACGAGGTCTGTGGTGGTACTCAACGCCCACTGATGCCCACCCAAGCCATCCAAACCGGCGTGATGCCCTTCATCCAATAGCCAATACAAGTAGAATGTACCGTTGTGGTAATAAGGCATGCCATCGCCCGAAAACAAATGCGGTTCGATGGGTTTGAAATATTGCAGCTGTGTTGTGCGTTGGATCGAAGGATTATAATCTTTGACCACCTGTGCCATTGAACACGCCGTAACCGACAAAAGAAATACGAAGACAATGTTGAATTTGTAAGGCATAATTGGCAATAATTTGTTGCCAAATATAGTGGCCCTATTTACAAAAACAAAAATATTTTATTGCAATTTATTATCATAATATTTACATTTAAAATCATTAAGCAAAGACAATTCTGATCAATTCTTGATAAAGAAAACCCAATCAGCCATTTAACAGCGATAATTACATACATCAAATGTAAACTTATTAGTAAAAAATAATTTTTTATTTTACGAGAACGGGTCTACAAAATCCAAATAAAAGGTCGATCATCGCAGAAAAAGATCATACATTATTCCAATAAATACAAAATAATTTGACAAATAATATTACATTTGCGACCACAATGTAAACACCCACAAATATGTGTGCTAAAACAAGCTACAAGACGATCTACGACACGCTAAAGGACCAGATCATTAAGGAAGGATTTCTTCCGGGCGCCATGCTGCCCACGGAACAGACGCTTGCCAAGAGATACGATGTATCCCGGCCTACCATTGCCAAAGTGTATAACCAGCTACAGGAAGAGGGCTTTGTCAAGAAAACAAAAGGCTTGGGAACCGTGGTTACTTACCAGCATACCAACACTCCTTACACATTTGGTCTGTTGCTTCCAGGATCCGGGGAATCCGAAATATTCTCAATTATCAACGATCAACTGCTGCGGCAATCCGAATCCGGGATGTTTAATTGCTTTTGGGAAGGTGCCACCGCGAGCAGTGCCGAAATCCGGAAATCACTTATCGAATCCTGTCTTGAAAGTTATATCCAAAAAAAGGTGGATGGTATCTTCTTCTCCCCGCTTGAACGCGTGCCGGACGCCTACGAATTAAATCTCAAAATCTGCCGAGCCATCCGGGAGGCAAACATCCCACTGGTGCTGATCGACCGGGATATTCTCACTGCTCCAGACCGCAGCGAATTTGATGTGGTATCCATCGATAATTTCAGCGCTGGCTGCGTTATGGCACAGCATCTCATTGACCGTGGATGCGAAAAATTACATTTTTTCTACCGGCCGGGTTCCGCCAGCTCGGTAGATCTACGCATTTCAGGAGTCCGCGACACTGCGCTTAAACACGGTTATTCCTTTACGGAAAGCAACGTGTTCTGCGGGAGCCCAGAAGACCTGGAGTTAGTCAGGGGAATGGAGGTGATTGCCGGCAAAACAGGCATCATCTGTGCCAACGATTCGACGGCAGCCGTACTGATGTCGTCGTTGGACGACCTCGGAATCGAGATATCCAAGGATGTCCTCATCTGTGGCTACGATGATATGAAATACTCCAAACACCTGAAGCATTCGTTGACATCGTTCCGGCAACCCTGCGAGGAGATTGCCAACATCAGTATCGAGCTACTGATGCGCAGGTTGAAGGAAAACAACCGCATCCCGATTACCGTAAACCTTAAAGGAGATATCGTCATCCGTGAATCCAGCCAATTTCGCTAACCATTAATGTAAAAGAAAAATGAAACCAATTTATCCCTTTCTTATGATGATCAGCTGCAGCCTGCTTTTTATTGGCTGTAGTGAAAAGAAAAAGGCCGTTCAGATCGAGCTCAACGCGACCCCATGGGTGTTTTCGACGGACGTCCCACCGGCCAGTACGCTATCGCCACAGTCGGCCCAGGGCACCTTTGATGCACTTCCGGACAGCAGCAGTTTTACGATCAAGCTGGTAGCCACGCTTGGCAAGCATCTGCCTAGCGAGAGGCTGCTGCATATTCCCGGTGTGCTGGAAGTCACCACATTCCAGCACGATCCTTCTGACCGCAAACTCCAAAATTATCCGGCTTATCCGATGCCGGATGGCTCGGTGCCCGTATTTCAGGCGGCGCTACGGCTGCACCCCCTCCCAAACAGCACCGAAACCGAAGTACGGGATATGGTTATCGGCATTCCTTTGGGGATTTTAACCGAATCCACAGGCCAGCATGAAATCGTGCTCCATTTTTCTGGCGTACGGTGGTCGCTGTACGTAGACGGCGAACTGCTTGACAATGATTTCGCTTTGGGATACCCCCAATGGCCCGCCCGGCACACCTGGGAAATTGACCCGAACCTCGTTTCCAAAGCCGAACTTTTCCTCCCGGGCCTTGAGCCGGAAAAAGTGCCTTTAAAAACTCCCCGAATTGCGCACGACATCCAATACTGGACACCCGCAGGCCACAACACCTGGGTAGGTGATGTGGCCACCTTCTATCATGAAGGGCGGTATCACCTGTTCTACCTATTTGACAGGCGGGGCCATGCCAGCAAATTTGGGCGCGGGGGGCATTATTTTGAACACCTTTCAACGACCGACTTTATCAGCTGGACGGAGCATGAGGCCGCCACCCCCATTGAAAGCCAATGGGAAACGCTGGGCACGGGCACGCCATTTATTTCGGACGGCAAACTCTGCATCAGCTTTGGCCTGCATACCACCCGTATCTTTCCGAAAGAAGAAACCACCCTGCCGCTTCTATTGGATTATTACAACCAACATGGCGCTACAGGTTCGTTCGGGTACGACACCCTATCGGGGTATCCCGCCGGATCCACGTATTCCATCAGCGCCGACGGCATCAGCCAGTTCAAAAAGACACATACCTTATTCCACCATTGCGAAAACCCCAGTGTCTACACCGATCCGGAGGGCCGCCTGCGCATGCTGGCAAACTACGGCGCAAAGGGAACCTGGGAATCAAATGCGATCGAAGGTGGCTGGAAATCCATTAATCCCGGGTTTCCGCCGGGAGGCGACTGCACCTTTTTCTTCCGTTGGGGAAATTACGACTACGTGATCGGTGGCTTTACCGGTCTATGGTCAAAGCCCGCCGATGCGCCGGAGGATGGTTATACGGACGTTGTCAAACAAGGGCTCGATTTCTATAATGGGATGTGTGTACCTGCGGTTACGGAAATAAACGACGGCCGATTCCTGATGGCCGGCTGGATTCCGATTGCCAATTGGGGCGGAACGTTAAACATCCATGAAATGCTTCAGTTTCCGGATGGAAGAATCGGCACCAAATGGATGGAAGAGCTCATCCCGGTAACCGGAAAACAGCACACCTTGACCAATGAAATCAACGAAAACACCACGTTTGAGGTTGACAACCCTTCTTTCCTGCTGACATTTGATGTAAAGCCTGGTGAGGATCTATCCGGAAAACTTGCCGCTCTGTTCTCAGGAGAAGACGGGGCCGAGCATGCCTGCGAATTCCAATTGAGTCCGCATGAAAAAAGGGCGCAATACGGGCAGGGCTCCCTTCAGCAGTTCGCCGAACGGGAAAAGACCTTGCGCGAAGGTGGTTTTCCGAATCACGCCCGCCACTATGGCGTCGAAAACCTCTTCGGTACGGACGGACCCTTCTCCGTCCGCATGTTCGTCAAATACGACACCAAGTATGGTGGATCACAGATTGATACAGAAATCGCCGGTAAACGTACCATGATTACATTTTGCCCGGGACTGAAAGTCGAAAAGCTGCTGTTCAGATCGGAGGATACCGGCATTCGAAACGTAAAGCTCGCGGCGTATGAACATTAGGCATTCTCAACGCCCTGTCACCAACTCCAGCTCTCCGGAAACCAAGCTGATGTGGCAACAGTCAAACGTGACCACATAGTCGGCCTTGACGACTTCCCGGTTGCCGATATATCCCTGAAAGCGAACCTTGGTATGCTTAAATTTCGGAATGTGCTCGCCGTCGATATCACCAGCCACCGGATAGCTACCAAGGCTTTCGAAAATATTCCATTGGTCATTCGTATAGGTCTTGGTCAAATCCTTGCCGTCCGATATGCGGGTCACTTTCGTCCGGTCGAGCGCCACGGGTTTACCCGAAGGGTCGACAAGCGTTACGGAGATCCACCGTAGGTCATATGTGCAATCTACTTTATCGCACCCGCGTTCTTCACCCGTCAACTCCAGTTTACTACACGATAACGTGAAAGCAACCAGTAGCAAGCCTATCAGATTTATCTTTTTCATTGTTGGCCAGTTTTCAGATAAGACGAGACGCACGCCGATTTCGCTACTGTGATATATCGGCATTGCTTTTTCCCCACTTGCCAAATATTTTTTAGTTAGCGTTGAGTAATTTCTTCTTTTTTTTCGTCTTATCAATATATAACTTGGCGATCACCGCGATTATTCGCCGCCACACGCCAAATAAGGAATTATGGAAAAACTGACGGAGCAATCATCCCGGTACACAGACCTCGAAAAGCAATCGGTTGGAACCTTGCTGCAGCAGATCAATCAGGAAGACAAACGGGTCGCCTTGGCGGTTCAGCAAGCCCTGCCGCAGATCGAAGCATTTGTTGAAGCACTAGTGCCGCGCATGGAGAACGGCGGCCGATTGGTCTATATCGGGGCAGGCACGAGTGGCCGGTTAGGTGTATTGGACGCCTCGGAATGCCCCCCTACCTTTGGCGTGCCGGCGCATCGGGTGATGGGTATCCTCGCCGGAGGCGATGAGGCCATCCGGAAACCGGTGGAGTTTGCAGAAGACAACGTGGAACAGGCTTGGACAGATTTGAAGGCAATTGCTATCAACGAACGGGACACCCTGCTCGCCATTGCGGCATCGGGCAGCACGCCGTATACACTTGGCGCATTGCAGCAAGCAAACCGACACGGCCTGCTCACCGGTTGCCTCGTCTGCAATGCCGATACCCCCATGGCCGCGGAAGCAGCCTACCCGATCGCCGTATTGACCGGACCGGAGTTGATCACCGGCTCGACCCGCATGAAGGCCGGTACGGCCCAAAAAATGGTATTAAACATGATCAGCACCACCGTCATGATCCGCCTGGGGAGGGTCAAAGGAAACAAAATGGTGGATATGCTGCTGTCCAATCACAAACTAAAGCAGCGCGGTATCGCGATCTTGATGGAAGAAAAGGGATTGGATAGCCAGGCTGCCGGGAACTTAATTGACCGCTACGGCAATGTACGCCGAGCGTTGGAAGCGATATAGACGTACGAATGGCGCAGGATCACACAAGTATCCAGACACTTTTTGCCCGCATACAGCGTGGCGAAAAACTGGCGTTCGATCAGCTGTACCTTCTGCATTTTGACAACTTGAAACAGTTTGCGCAACACTACGTTAAGCGCGAGGAAGCGGCCGACGAGTTGGTATCGGACCTGTTCGTTCAGGTTTGGTTGCGCAAGGGGTCGCTTCACGAAATCGGCAACCCCACCCGCTACTTATATCAGTCGGTGAAGAACGGCTGCCTTTCCTATCTGAAAAAGGAAAACAGGCATGTACGGGTTTCCCTGGACGAAGTGGATCCCGCAAATCTGCAGGTAGCCATAACCGCCAGTCCCGAGCAATTACTGGAGTATAAAGAGTTGTTGACGCTTTTGGAGGAAGCGGTCGACTTGATGCCCGACCAACGCCGAACGGTTTTCCGGATGGTCAAAGAAGACCGGCTAAAATGCCGGGAAGTGGCCGAACTATTGGGACTCTCCGTGCGTACGGTCGAAAACCAGGTCTATCGGGCCGTCAAGCAACTTAATGGAGTGGTGGAACGTTATTTCGATGCCGGCAATGCCGATCAGGGGCGCGCCAATCGATTTTTTTTCTTAGTTATCTGAGGAGGCTATATGGATAAAGAAGTTTTTTTACAGTTACTTTCCCGAAAACTTTCGGGCTCGCTGCCGCCGGAAGAAGAGCATAAGCTAGGGGAAATCCTGGATACCCATACAGACTATAAACGGCAGGCGGAAGTTTTGGACCTGTATTTCCAGACCAAGCGGCGGCCGACCATGGCCAATCGCATCAAGTTGGCGGGGCTATGGGAAGCCATCGAGGCCGAAGAATCCGAGGAATCGCAAAAGGTTGTCCAGGAATCGGCTGATCAGGAAGCACCACTGGACCGAATCAACAGACGCGGTAGCTGGCTACGACTCGCCGCCATGATTTTGTTTTGCATCGGCATTGGAATGACCCTATACTGGTACTTCCGGGCACCTGCCGAACCGGCATTCGCAGAAATCAAAACGGATGCAGACAGACAGTTCATCACGTTGGCAGATGGTACATTCATCGTGCTAAACCCCTCCTCTATCCTACGGTATAATGCCGATTTCGGTAAGCACAACCGCACCATCAACTTGGCCGGAGAAGCCTATTTTGAGGTAGCGAAAAACAGCGCACTTCCGCTGGTTGTCCATGCCGGTCAGCTGCAGGTACGGGTAGTGGGCACCACGTTTCAGGTCCGTGCCTATGAAGATGCGCCTTCAGCAACGGTTGCATTGCTTGAAGGCGTCGTCGAAGTATCCGGCATATCCGATCGCACAAAAGGACAGACTTCCCCTGTTCGACTCTACCCCCTGCAGCAACTGGAAGTCAGACAGAACCAAACCCGAGCGGCACTGACCTCCTTTTCCAAAGATTCACTCTTAAACGAACTGGGTTGGTGGCCCACGGCAGATTCCCTTACTTTCCATGTAGAAACGTTGGGAGCTGTGCTCCGCCGGATCAGCAAAAAATTCAAGGTACAATTCATTGTGCGTCCTAAAAAACTAAACGATGTTCGATTCACCGGCGCATTTAGTGACGACACGTCCTTGGAAAACGTATTGAAAGTGTTGCAGGTGGCTTACCCGTTCACGTACCGCTTTGAAACGGAAAATCGGATTGTAATCGAATAGACATTGAAAAAGCATACGTATTTGCTTGTCCTTTTGCTGCTGCTAAGCGGATATCGGCTTGCCGCCCAAAGCGGAACGATTCGGATCGACCATGAACAGCGTTCGCTCGTTGCCGTACTGGAAATCATTGCACGGCAATCCAGGTACCATGTGGTTTACAGCAACGATGTGGTCACCGATAGCATGGCCGTATCCGTTACCGCCGGCGAATACCCCCTTGACCAGCTGCTACATAACATCCTGCCGCAGCACGATCTGTTTTACCGCGAGCTGTCTGACAAAACCTTGGTGGTGAGCAACCTAAAGTTGCATGGCATGCAGCCAACGCAGGCCAAGGGCATACGGATCCGGGGCCAGGTACGCGACAGTGCCGACCGCCCCCTCGCCTTTGCGTCGGTAGGACTGTACGTGGCCGACCACTTTCTCACCGGAAGTACCGCAGATAGGCAGGGCCATTTCAGCCTTCGGTATGCTTTCGATGCCGGACAATCCTATACAGTGAGGGTAACCTCCATCGGTTTCCAACCCGTGGAATTCGCCTTTGTGTATCCCGATACGGCGCGACTTACGGCGATTACCCTAAAACGGGACAACCGCCTACTCGCGGAAGTACAGGTACAAGCCAAGCGGCCACCGGTTGAACGACGGGCCGATCGGTTCATTGTGAATGTGGAAGGCAGTGTGCTGGAAATCGGGAGCAATGGCTTGGAAATCCTGCAGAAATCACCCGGATTATGGGTAGACCCCAATGGCAATATCAGCCTGCGGGGGCAATCGGTGATGGTTATGATCAATGACGTGGTGCAGCGTATGTCATCCGCCGATCTGGCAGAATACCTACGTACCTTGCGGTCGGAAGACATCGCCAAGATCGAAATTCTGCCCAACCCGCCCGCAGAATTCGAAGCCGAAGGTTCCGGCGGCATCGTGCACATCGTATTGAAGCGGGGGCGTGATGAAGGATTCACCGGCACGCTGAACACGCAGTATCGCCAGCAAGTGGACCGGCCTGCGTACAACATGGGAGCTACCTTCAACTATAAAATCAGAAGTTTATACGTATTCGGAACGGGCGGTTATGGCAAAGATCGAAGTTCCTATATCGCAACCAACGATATCCGGTATCCCGACCAGCATGCCTATAACAGCTTTACCAACCGTGAAAACAACAATACACAGGCAATGTTACGTCTGGGTGCTATCTATGAATTCAGGGCGAATCAGTCCATCGGTCTGCAGACCAACCTGAATCGCGGCAAACTGCTCCAGCAGTTTGATACGGACATCGCTTTGATCGACCCGCAGCGTGTAACGGAAGGATCCGCCACATCCGATTGGACGCGGACGCCCGGATTGAACAGTGCCACCCTGAACTACAGCTGGAAAACCGACAGCCTGGGGTCCGGATTGAAAGTACTTGCCGATTACCTGGACAGTGAAAACCCCAACACCAATGAATTCCACTCCCGTTACACCGATCCAGAGCGGGATGCCGTGTTCCGCAATGCAACGCCCAGTACCACGCGCCTGTATAGCGTGCAAACCGATTACAACCAATGGCTGGATGCCATACAGCTCAAAGCCGGACTAAAATTCACAAACACCGATCGGGATAACGAGGTTATACACGAGCTGTTCGAATCCGGCCAATGGCTACTTGATCCTGGACGGAGCAACCGCTTCCGGTATCAGGAGCAGCTATTGATGGGTTATGCTGCGCTCGAACGCCAATTTAAGCGCTTCAGCGCGCAGGTTGGGCTCCGGGCCGAGCAGACCATCATGGATGGTAATTCCGTAAGCGCAGACATCCGCTTTCGGCGATCTTATGTTAATCTGTTTCCCTCAATGTTTCTTTTGCACCGTCTGGACAGTGCAGGCAAAAAGTCGCTCGTGCTCAACTACACCCGCAGGTTGAGCAGGCCTTCATTCGCAGCCCTTAACCCCTACCGATTGCAGTTTTACGACTTCCTCGCCCAGATCGGCAACCCCGACCTGCTACCCGAATATACCGACCGCGTAGAAGCGGGAATCACGCTGGCGGGTGGACTATCGTGGGATGTTTATTACGCAACCACCAGCAACACGATGGCCCAGTATGCAGAAACCGTCGATAAGATGATTGAATACCAGATCCGGAATTTCGGCAGCAGCCACCGCGTTGGCACCAGCGTGTATGCGCCGGTAAAGGTACGTCCCTGGTGGTCGACGACCAACAACCTGAATTTGTACTACCTGCGCTACCAAATAGCAGAAGCCGATTACCGCAATACTTCCTTCAACATCAGTACTTATCAGGTATTCACGATCAAAAATATCGGCGATGCCGACGTGTTTGCTTTCTACCGATCGCCTTACCTCACCGCCAATTCGGATATGGCGGATTACTGTAGCGTAGACATCGGCTTCACCAAACGCTTATGGAACAATCAAGCCCGGCTGCGGCTGAATGTGACGGATGTTTTCAACACAGCACGTGAACGGGAAGTCACCCAAGACCCTGGCGCCACCGTGTATTTCTACCAGAAACGACCTACCCGAACGGTAGGACTGTCTTTCAGCTATACCTTTACATCTGGTAAAACGTTTAGCAGTCGAAAAATTGAGCAGAGTGCGGAGGAAGAACAGAAACGGATCGGGAATTAAGACTGTCTGACCTCGGAACACCGATTCAAAACCCCGGCAATGAAAACGGCCTGTACCCGGTCGGGTCAAAGCTATATTCGTCGTTCTGGATACTCGTCACCTCGACGTCAAACAGGCTGCTGGTGAATTTATGCATCAGGTACGTGACCCCGCCAAGCTGAATGTAACCGATGTTCAAAAAGCCCACCATGGCAAATTCGTCAGGAGGAAGCATGACATCGGCAGACGGTACCAGCCAAATATTCATATCGGCCCCCTCAGCGTCCTTTCCTGCATATTCTTCCGAATAAAGCGCGGTTTGGAGGAAGCGGGCACGATTTCCGGTTTTCTTGAATTGCTGGTTAAAGTGCGCCAAATTATCGACATCCTCTGGCGATGGTCCGTAGGTCATGCCAATATCCATCCGGATCTCCCATTTATTGCCTTCCGGATCTACTAGGTATTGGATCATCACCCGGTCTCTCATAAAGGCATCTACCTGAACGATCCCCTCTGCATCTTCGAGCAGTTTGATAAAGGACTCGTTGGGTATAAACGCTTCCCGGGCTTTTATATTCAAAAAGGAATATCCTTGAACGGTTTTCCCCTGCTTTTTATCCACTGCCGTGTAGTCAATGCGCTTGGTGTGGTTAGGAAACGTAAGACAAGCATGCTGTAAGAGGTAATTTCTAAAATCAAACCCTTCACCAGACGGCGCCTCGCCCGATCCGCCGTATTTCGTGTGAATCGCTTCACGTGTCTGTTCCTCTTCGATCACCGGCACACATTCGGTTATCACGAGCACCGCCTCAGCTTTGGCAGTTGCAAAGAAGCCGCTCTTATTCAGTAGCTGATCTATTTCGGCTCGTGTAAGGTCCACCGAGTAGAACGTGCAGCCTGCGTCAGCAACACATGTAGCCACGGTCTCGGTCTTCATGATTTCGCCCTCTTTAGATTTGCAGCTGAGCAGCATCGCCGCGCAAATCACCAGGACAGTTTTCCATCGTAGTATCATTTTAGTGATTTTCATAGTCATTTAAATCTATTTCGTAATAATTATTGGATATCGCCGTCAAGCGATGACGGACATGTTGAGCACCCGCCCGCGTTTCTTCCGCTACTTCAATACATCCAGCCGGCAGGTCTGGTGTGAAATGAATTGGCAGTTTTGCGTCTGCCATCCGCCTATTAAAATGAATAAGCGGACGCATATCTACTGCCGTATCCGCCAGCCAAATCGTCGCTTCTTCGTTCGTTTTTACATAATCTATCCGATGAGCTGCTCCTCTCAAACTGGGCCACCCATAGTCATTTTCACCGAACACCTCTGTTGATCCTGTAGGCTGCAAATGTTTAGCAAGTAACCCGTCGGGCACGGGATATTCAAGGGTATCACGCAACAATCCGCGCGTGCCCTCGCCATCGCAATATGCGGTAATGTATTCGCCAGTGGGAAGCGCTAGCACCCACTCGGCCATCTCGCCGGTAACGCCGTACGCCTCGGATGTGAACAACCAAGCGCCGGTGCTGTCGTCTTGGTAAGCCGTCATTTCCCCGGCTCGGCCGTATTCGCCTTCTGGGATCCATGTGTTTTCATATTCCCAGTGCCATGAATGGTAAAACGTATATCGCCCCTCGGCGGGCGGGACAACGGTGTCTGTGGAAACGACCGTGGTTACCGACGAGGCAAGCGCGGCAGCAGACTGCCGCGCTTCGGGAAAACTGCATGCAAAGGCAAGCAGCCCCAGGCCTGCTACTAAACCGACTTGAACCATGCTTGATAATATTTTCCTACTACAGGTACTGCCTTTTCCTGTCCGTTGAGTGCCGCGATTAATCCCATCACCCAGCAAACGAACAGGAAAATCACACCCACAATGCAGACGATCCAGCCAAGGATGGGGATGATGTTAATCATGCCCAGGGCCAGCCCGGTGAGCATGATGCCGAGGCTCTGCCGGATGTGGTAGGCGGCAAACGATTGTTTCTTTTCGTTGTTCATCACGAACGCGGCGATAAGCCCGACCAGTGTAATGTACGCAATGATGGCGATGGACTTGTCGGGTTGCTGCTCAACGGCAGCGGATTGCTGATTATTGTTCTCCATGGTTTCTTTTTATATACGTTTTTTTAGTTGCAAACGTTCAGTAGCTTCCGTGCCAGTTCGATCGCCACGGCCTTATTTTCGTCGTTGGTATTTTTGGTATCGACCTGCAGGTCGAACTTCACCCCGTTTTCCAGCACAACCAACTCCTGGGTCTCCACATTCCAGACGGCCGCATCACCCAGTCCCTCCACCTTTCGGTAGCCCTCGGCCACTTTCCTGAAGGCATCACGCAGTGTGCCCGTCGCTTGTTTGGCGACTTCCTTGTCCACGCCCTGCTTCTCCAGGTTGCCCAGCGCTTCCTGCGCATCCGGGTCGGTAACCTTGCCGTCGTGCAGGTCTTCCAACACCTCGTCGACCGTGGCATCCTCTTCCGCCGTCACCGCACGATAGGAGTCATTGAACTGCGCCAACGACATCGCTTTGATGCTGCCCAACTGCACATTATCCTTGAACGGCATCGTGTAACCAGCCCGCTCCCGTACACGTTGGTTGTCGAATGTGTAATTGACGCTATGATATTCGGGCTTCATGATCTTCGTGTATTTCACTTCCATCTTGCTTTCGTCAAATCCGGTTAGCACCAACACGATATCCTTGGTGAGTAACTGGTCGTATTTTTCTTGGTAAGCAAGCAGGCAGGTATTGCCTCCGGACGCATTTGGGTCTATCTCACGGCGTTTCTCGGCTGCCGCGATGGCATCCGTCACATCGATGCCGCCGATTTTGCCGCCGTTATTCTTGTTGTTTCCTTCGCTGCAGGCACAGACTGCCAAAAAGCCAATGGCGACCATCGGAATCAGGAATGTGTTTTTGTTCATGGTTATCTGTAATTAATTTTTCTTGGGTTTCACTGGTCGTAAATCATCCGATGTGCCCTTCGGCTTAATCGGTAACAGGTCATCGTCTTGTCCCTTGGCTCTCACCGGTAATAAATCATCTCCTTGACTCTTGGGCGTTACCGGCAAGAGTTCGTCTCCGGGGTTTCCCTTGGACTTAACCGGGAGCAGGTCATCTCCCTCCCCCTTGGGCTTCACGGGCAATAATTCGTCCACTGGGTCGCCCTTTGATCGGACCGGGAGCAGATCATCTTCTTCGCTTTCACGGAGTGGATCCCCGGCTTCATCATCGGCTGCGACCACACAGTCAAACGAAACCGGCACGGTCACTTGGCACGGTGCCTGTTCAGGAACAGACACGGTAATCTCAAAAGCGCCCTCAATTCGTTCCTCATTGACGATAATGGCATCGTACACCAGCTTCATCGGACTCGCCAACCCGCCACCGAAATCCATGACGCCCCGGAACCGGTTTGGTGCCACGGTTACCCAACGCATATACGCGTTATTCAGTAAAAATTCGGGTTTGAAGGGCTTGGGGAATCGGATTGTACCCGCCTTATGTAAACCCTGTATCCTCCCTAAGTAGCTTCCAATATCGGCCACACAGGGCGAGGCCACCGGCGTTCCCGTTCTCCCCTTCCACGCACCGTCTTTGGGCTGTACCTGCGGATCGAACAGGTAGATCATCGTATAGCCATCGCCACCGTATAAGCGATCAAGTTCGCCACGTGTCAGGTCGCGTTCAATGTAAGTCTTCCACCCATCTCCCACTTTAGCATGCACAAGCAGATCGTCGCTACCGATGGACGAATAAACCTTATCGGTACCCAAAACCACATCCATTTCCTCGCCCGTGACATCCAGCAACCGGAACGTGCACCCCTCACCGGATACACAGGTTGCTTGCAATATCTGGTCTTTTCCACGTGAAGCAGCCATCGTCAGAAATCCAATGACCAGCATAATTAAAACGGTCTTCATTTTATTGGTTTGTTGAAAATCAGTTGCGCAAAAGCGATCGCTTTTCGTTTATTTATTCCCGGATCATCCCCAAAGTTGGTCGTTACGGTAAACGCTACTCCATCTGCATACACATGAAGCACCTGCGTAGGCATTTCCCACACGGCGCCCTCCCCGACACCTTCGAGTGGCTCCAGCGATAGGCCTTTCACCGTTCCGGCGAGATAGGTTACCTGCGCAATCGCCACGTCTGCGTCTACCGACTCGTCGTCCACCAAAGCATCGATGTTTGCCCTGATCCCTGCAGACGTACCGTACCGCTGGTTGAACGTTTCCATATCCACGGCTTCGACGTTGGCCAAGCCGACCGAATGGTGCTTAGGCACGCTGACCGCCTCGCCCGTAAGCGTGGTAAATGATATAGTGCCCGGTGCCTCCCAGTGAAAAGCTATTTTTTTTCGCACGGCGTTGTTGTCATAGTCCTCCACATGCTGGGCAATGCGTTCCGCGGGGATACCGACCAGCTCGGCGACATCGCCCACGGCAACCAGCTGTTCGAGCTGATCGGCGGCAGCAATCAGTGTAACACCATTAAATGAGTCAGGCACTCCTGCTTTATCCGAACCGCCGGAGCAAGCGGCCACCATGCATCCGCAAATCAAGGCAGTGATTTGCCACCGCCTTGGGTTGAAATTCGTATTCATAGGTACTAACCTACTGTTGAATGAATTCTACGCGTCTGTTTTGTGCTTTACCGGCGATTGTCTCATTCGACTCCACGGGTTCTGCTTCGCCCTTGCCATCGGTGGTCAATCGTGCGCCATCCAATCCGAATTCGCCTACCAGCGCATTTTTCACAGACGCCGCTCGACGGACGGACAGCGCCAGATTGGCTTCATCCGCACCATCACTATCCGTATGGCCAACAATGTGGAAGTTACCGGGCATTTCACCGATGGCGTTGGCGATTTCATTCAATGTAGCCCATGATTCCGGCTTAATGCGCGCCGAATTCACGTCGAAATAAATCGTGCGCGAAATGAACTTTTTCTCCGTCGTGATTTCCTTATTCACGGTCTTTGCCGTTACCGCACCGCCGCCCCCCACGCGGATGTTAGTGATGTACGTGCCGTCGCCCCACATGTTGTTCGCAAAAACCAACCCGTATGGGCCTGGTTTGGGAAGTCCGTTGGGCAAGTCGATATATTTGGTTTCGTTGACATACAAGGCAATCGATTGGCCATTCCGGGCGATGGAGATGCGATTCACTTCGCCGTTCAGCCATCCATCGCGGTAGGTACTGTCGTGCAACGTCATTTCTTCTTGCGTAAGATTTCCATTATACTCCGTCTTGGCGACGAGATTCAACGATCCACCGCCCCCCGATGGATGGATATCGAGGAAAATTTGCGGGTATTCATTAAACCACTGGTCGTATTCCGATCGATCAGCTAGTTTTTGGACAATCACGACCTTGAGCCCGCTCATCATCTCACTCATTTCTTCCGGGTCGGCATACATGTCAAATTCCATCGTGAAATTATCAGGGAAATCGTTGAACGCATTCGGAAAGCTCAAGCCTTCTTTTGGTGTACGCAGCCAACGGCTTTCACTTCCGGAAATGGTGGTGATCGCTGGCTCTCCTTTTGCACCGGTAACCGTCCACTGCGTAGGACCACTGCCCAGTGATGAATTGGAGAAATCCTCAAAAAAAAGCGTCTGCTCGCCCGGCACAAAGTCGAAATCGCGGTAAGTGCTGAAATCAGTATCATCGCCATCCGATCCGGTACTTCCACCGGAGGTCTGTTTCCCCGACGACTTTTTCGTACCCGAGGCATTTCCATCACCGTTTTTTTTCTTTTTCTTCTTGAAGATCGATCCATCAAAAATCTTATCCAACGTATTGTCGACCTGCTCATCGATCTTATCTTCGGTTTTTCGTATCGTTGTTTCTTTCGTGCGGTTTACGACACGCTCACCGACGGATTCCTGCCCGAAAACCACGTGGGTTATCACTAAGACAGGCAATACAAGTAATTTTCCTTTCATGGCAAATACAGTTATTTTTCCATTAGTATATTCCCCTGGAAAAAGTAAACATGTCAAATTAAAAAAATTAAAACTTTTGTTTACTTTGCCGTCGATCAACTACTAATGGAAAAAGACAGCGTTCTTCTTGACGGATTGAAAAGCAGCTCGGATCGGGCGATTATCCGCATATATGACGCGTATAAGACCGACTTCATTCGGTTCGCAGCAAGATACTCGCTAGCATCTGAAGAGTTACTGGATATTTACCAGGATGCGGTGATTGTGCTTTGGGAACACGCACAGCAAGGCCGGCTGGACGCCTTGAAAAGCAGCGTCAAAACCTATCTGTTTAGTGTAGGTAAATACATGATATTAACTAGATTAAAAAAAACAGCGAAGCAGCAAGTCCTCACCGACGATATCGCAGAAATACCCGACCAACTTCACGATGAGAACATTCATGAAGAACGTGTCGCATCGCTCCGTGAAGGCTTCCAGCAGTTAGGCGATCAATGCCGTACCATTTTGCGGCTATTTTATTACGAAGGCAAAAAATTGGACGAAATCCAAGCACGATTGGGTTATACCAACAAGGATGTTTTGAAAAGCCAGAAATCACGCTGTCTCAAACAGCTGAAGGAGTTAACAAAAGGAAAATGATATGCGGCACGAAGCGCTGATAACGGGATATTTCGAAGGTACGCTCACGGCCGAGCAGCAACGGACGTTTGAGCAACTGATAGGGGCTGATGCGGATTTTGCACGGGAAGTCGAGTTCCAGCGGGAGGTACGGCAGGCCATCGCGTTAAGCGAACGGGCGCGGCTAAAGCAGCTGCTTCGTAACCGTGAACAAAAGCAGCACAACGCCTCCCCCCGTTTACGCTGGTGGATCGGCGCGGCGGCTGCGGTTTTATTGGTAGTTGGCGGCGGCACTTGGCTATGGCTCCGCACGTCATCGGCTCCAGCCCTCTATGCCGAATATTTCCAAGCTTACCCCAATACCGTCATGCCAACGGTTCGAGGAGAACCTTCAGAATCCACCGTACAAGCCGCGTTCCAGGCTTATGACCAGGCGGACTATGCCAACGCGGAGAAGTTATTCGGAAAGCTGTATCGGGATACACAGGAACCGTATTCGCTGCTTTACCGAGGGGTATCCTTCCTTGAACTAGGTCGCTTCGCCGATGCCGATTCGGTACTTGCGCAATACCCGACCGATGCCCCCCTTTACGCCTATGCATGCTGGTACCGGGCGCTCGCCTTGTTGCGGTTGGACGAACGTAAGCAAGCTCGTGGGTTATTAGAAGAATTGGCACAGGGCCGCACAACCCTCGGCCAGACCGCCCACGAATTATTGTCGCGGTTGTAGCCGTCTCCCGTATACAAACCCAAGGGACACAAGGATCGCCAGCACTACTCCGATGCCTATCCAAGCCATGCCCTGTCGGGGAGGCACGACCAATGGCGAATCATCACCATTGACCACAAAGCCCGCCCAAAAAAATGGGTGCCGCTTCATCGGATTGTTTTCGATAAAGGCACGCTTCGCCTGGGCCATTGCCGATGATTTAGACAACCCCTGTGCGATCCCTTCGTAAAACGAGGTCATAATTTCGGCCGTTTCCTTATCTGGAGCCTGCCATAAGCTTACCACTGTGCTGGCCACGCCGGCATAGGTAAATGCGCGGGATAAGCTCATCACGCCCTCTCCTTTTACTAATTTGCCGTTGCCCGTGTTGCAGGCGCTGAGCACCGCCATGCGAGCAGGGATATGAAGGGCATGTAATTCGGAGAAATACAGTTTTTCCGCGCCGTCGAACACCAGACACGACTGACTGAAATCATCCTCGTAAAAAAAAGAATGCATGGCAAAGTGCAGAACATCATAATCAGCCCGGCGATCCAGAAACGCACGCTTGGTCGCGTCGCTAGCGATAAAACGGTCGCTCTCGAAAATTGCCGCGACTCGCCCGGCTTCCTCACGTGCGTGCCGCAGGTCATTGACCTGATAACTCGGTGAAAAAACACCCATCCGCACCGCATCGAGCACAGGAAACGCAGCCTGGCGATGCAACAACCAAACCGGAAGCGAATACGCATAACTTATTACTTGGATTTCACCGAGAAATTTTCCCTGGCGGGCATCATACAAACTCTCAAAAGGAATGTAATTCAGAAAATTATCCGGAATTAACGTGGTGACGTTATCCGCGTGGTCTCCAAGCAGCAACTGCCGCAGTGAATCCGACAAGTGCTCGTATCCTGCAGCCAGTCCGCGGAGCGCCGTAGCATAGCGGAAAACCGATGACTTGAGCGAATCCGCATCGGCAATACGGAATACCGCCGCACCGTCCGCCGTGATCCGCGTCCGGTACACGTATTCGCTGGCTACATAAAATTTCATCATCGACTCCCTCGGTTCCAGTGTTGCTAACACATTGCGTAGGTCAAAGACGTTAGCTACGTCCTGGCTTTGGGATTCCTTCTTCACCCGCAGTTTCTTTTCAAACTCCCTAATCAAGTGTTGCGAAGCATTTTGCTCGATCAGGCTGAGGTAATCGACGGCCTCATCCGGTTCATCCACGCTCAGGGTAAGCAGCCCCTCCATGATTTCCAGGTGCAGGTCGTCAACCAAGTCGGTATATTCGCCCTTTAGGTAATAACGATTAAACATCCCAGCCGATGCCCGGTATAAATTCGCCGCCTTGCGGAAGGTTTCTTTACTGCCATCACGGAGGTAACTACCATACATAATCCGTGAGCTTTCGGTAAACACGCGGATAAACGTATAAGACGAAAGGTCGCCCAGATCGGCTGCTTTTAGCTCCGAAATCGGAATTGTCCGATCCGCTTGGTTCTGAACAATCTCTCCAATCGACGCCTCTACAAGCTGCTGCGCTTCCTTCCACCTACCCATTCCACTGATAATCATCGCTTTGATGGTTTGCACCGCATATTTGCTAGCGGAAAACGAATCGAATACCATGCTTCGTTCCGCTCGGGTCGCATAGGTCAATGCCTGTTCGTACTGTTCCATCCGATGATATACCGATGCGAGCTTCGCATAGCAAACCAACCGGTAGAACGGGCTGTCATACCGATCGGCGATGGGTAGCGCTTGTTGTGCAAACCGCACGGTAAGCGAATCGTCATCTTGCTCATAGGCATTATCAAACAGGATCTTATAGGCCGCCAAAACGATTCCTAAATCGTCGATTTCCTGGTGCATGGTATCCACATAGGCGTACGCCGTTTCCAAGTGCCCCTGTGCCGCCAGCACGCGTACGTTGCCGAGCAGGTGCATGCTCCGTGGTTTGCGGTAAAATGGATCTTTCGACGACGGCCGCCCCCTTTGGTGATAATGTCTGTAAAATCGGCTATTCATCCGCTTCCGTATCGTGTCGGCAGCTTTCAAATCACCGTATCCGATCAGTTCGAACGTCAGATTCTGGTAGCCCGAAATGAGGTTATCCACTCCGTCGCCATCCAGTTCTATGAATTCCCATATCTCGACGGCCTTACGAAAATAATCCAGTGAATAATAAGGAACATAGATGCTCCCATAGGAAAAGGCGAGGTCGTTATACAACAATCCCAGGAGCTGATCGGGATCGCCGGCGCTATCCCGGTACAGCTTTAGTGCCTTTTCATACAGCAACACAGCACTCGAATCATCGCCCCGGTCGCTAAAAGCCAACCCGGCTCGGTGAAGGGAGTCCGCTTGGATCTTCCAGCCGTTTAGTTTGCCGTCGGGGCTGGTATCACTTGCCTGCAATAGCCAACCTGTGAGCACCGTGACGATTATCCCGATTTTCAAGCCTTTTCCCTCCAAGTAATTAACAACCTGAAAGGGGTTCCCCATTCAAGGATATAGGTAGCAAAGGAATGATAGGCGCTAAGCACCGGTAAATAAAGCCATTCAAACATGATTATTGTTTTACTCAATACAACGAGTAAAATTACTCAATGTATTGAGTAAAATAAAAATAAACGCGAATCACCGCTAGGTAAAACCTGCTACTGAACCAAATTCAAAAAAAACTGGACCAATTCACAAAACGCATCGGCCGAATATACCGCACCTTTGTATCGTTAAACACGATCATTAATTAAAATCATAGACAATGAAACGTACAGCAAAAGCACATTGGGAAGGAACCGTAAAAGACGGAAAAGGAAACCTGACCACGCAAAGTGAAGTTCTGGATCAAACGAACTACAGCTTTCGGACCCGCTTTGTCGGTGACGAAACGGGTACCAACCCGGAAGAGTTATTGGCCGCGGCACACGCAGGCTGTTTCACAATGGCCGTAAGCTTCGGATTGACCGAAAAGGGATTCGTACCAATCGCTTTAGACACCGAAGCGATCGTATCGATGGATAACGCCGGAATTACAGGTGTTCACCTCGTCATTACCGGTCAGGTTGACGAAATTACGGCCGAAGAATTTGAGGCCATTACGAAAGGAGCCGAACAAAACTGTTTAATTTCAAAAGTGTTACGTATTCCCATTTCGTCAGATTCAACATTGATTTCAGCCTGATCGCCTGATTTCATGCGTTGCCCAACATCCATCTCATTCAACATTTCGCCTTATTTGGCCAAGTGTTGAATGGGATTTTATCGTTATTTTTAACCATTCGAAACGAACAGTTAAATGATTACCGACTACAAAAAATTCGATCTTTTCGGGAAATCCTTCCTACAAAAGATGGTTATTGCCCCTCCCTATCGTTATGACTTCCCTGTATAGGAGCGCGCTTGTTTTTTATACGTGCTGAATGGCAACATGCACTATCGTTTTGAGGGAAACGAAACCCACATCCCGGCCAATCATTCGTTATTATTGAATTGTATGGAATCGGGTAAACAAATCCGATCCACGCAAGAACGCCAACGCGGGGAAGTGGTTATCGTTACGTTCCACCCTGAAATCCTAAAGCAGATTTACCAGCGCGAATTGCCGGCGATCGTCCAACCGTCCAACACCGTTTCCAATCAGTCGAGCAGCACCATCAACAACGATTTTCTGATCCAGAAATATATCGAGGGCTTACTGTTCTATTTTGAAAACCCCTCGTTGGTGAATGATGAAATTTTGGTTTTAAAGCTAAAGGAAATCATTCTTCTCTTAGCCCAAACGCGCGAATCGGATAACATCCAGGTCATTCTATCCCAACTGTTTTCATCCACAAAGTTCACCTTCAAACAAATTATAGCAGCCCATCTGTTTTCGCAAATAAACGTGGAAGAATTGGCACAGAAAACCAATTTAAGCGTTTCATCCTTTAAACGGGAATTCAAGAAATTGTATGACGATTCCCCGGCCAATTACATCAAAACAAAACGATTGGAAAAAGCTGCCGAATTGCTCCTTGCTTCGGATCAACGGATTTCTGACATTGCCTTCGATTGTGGATTTAACGATTTGGCTAATTTCACCAAAAGTTTTCACGATAAGTTCGGCGTTTCGCCTACCCATTATCGCACAGCAAAAGGATAAATGAACCAAATCCACAAATTTCTGGACTGATTCCCAAAATAAAATACACTGTTGAATGCCAATTTTGCATTAAGAATTACACAATTAACAGTTAACATCATGGGACTATCAAGTTTAGGAATTTTCCACACCATCATTGGCGTTTTAGCGATTATTGCAGGCGTTATCGGATTCATCAAACATGGCAAAATCGCGCTGCATACACCTACAGGCAAGATTTATTTTTACGGCACGTTGATCACGTCGCTCACGGCTTTGGGATTGTCCAGTGTCAGCGGATTGAATCCGGGTCACGGTTTGGCATTGATCATTGTTCTCTTAATTGCAGGCTCCTATTATCTGCACACAAAAAAACAAGGGTATAACCGTCATCGGTTATTCGAGAACTTCTTTCTTTCCTTCAGTTTTTTCTTGTCCCTGATTCCGACGGTCAATGAAACGTTAACCCGTGTTCCCGTTGGGCATCCCGTTGCAAAAGGGCCAACCGATCCATTGATTGCACAAACACTTGGAATTATTCTCGTGCTTTTTGTGATGGGTTCGATCTATCAATTCATCAAACAACGGAAAGTGAATGCTGCGGCAAAGCAACGTGCGTTATCCGCTTAGATAATGATCGCGTCCATGCGCGCACCGAGTTCTATTAAGTACCCGCTGATATCATCGACAAATGCTTCCGGCCCACATACATAGAACCGTTGATCAAAATCACCGATGGCCTTCACCAGGAAATCGCGGTCTATTCTTTTTTCGCCGAAACCGATTACGCCCTCTTTACTGAAAAAATTGGCGTAATTTTTACCTAGCATCTGGGTTAGCTCCTCGTGCAGAATCACATCGTTGTGGTAGTGATTGGAATAGAACAATCCGATGTTTCGCATATTGCCACTGTAGAATAAGGCCCGGAAGATCGCTATGAACGGCGTAATCCCCGTACCGCCTGCAATAAAGATACCGGGGCCTTTATAATCAATGGTTCCGAATACGTCTTTCATCCGTATTGACGTCCCTGCATTCAGCTTGCCCAATTGTTGGGTGACGCCATTATGGTCGTCATAGATTTTTATAATAAACTCAAGGTAGTTCCACGAATTAAGCGAAGTAAAACTAAAATTGCGCCATTCGTCCTCCCAGCCCGGCGCATTAACGGCTAAACGCGTGGAGTGTCCGGGTATGTACGAAAAATTGGCAGGCTTTTCCAACACAAAACGTTTTACGTTATGCGTCACGTAACTGGTATCTAAAATCTTTACGTCGTAAATGTCGGTAACGATGTTGGTAGTCATTCTATTTATTCGCTTAGCTTAACTTTTTTAGTTCCGCAAACTACGACTAAATTTGGAAAACAGAACGATAAAATGGCGGAAATCCGGCAAAAAAGGCCATATTTACAAGCCGATGGAACGATACACGTTTTTCAAACAATTCCATGATATCTCGTTAACGGATTATCACCTGTTGACCGATCACTTTCAGACGCGGTCGTTTAAAAAAGGGGATTTCATCACCGTACCCGGACAGATCCAACGGGAGCTTTACTTTGTAAAAAGCGGTGTGCAGATGGCATACTTTGAAACGGGCGACAAACTGTACACGCTGTCCTTCACCTACTTCCCCTTTCTATGCGCAATTGCCGAATCTTTTTCGTTCCAAGTACCTTCGAAATATCATTTAGTCTGTCTGACGGACAGCGAACTGGACTACATTACGTACGCCGATCTGCAAAAATTAGTAGATCGCTCGCAACAACTCGAACGGCTTTTCAGACGCATGACCGAGGCCATGTTTGCCGGCATGATCGATCTGCATATCGAACTACGCGCGATGACGATCGAAGAACGATACAAGAAGTTTTGCCGGAAAAGCCCGCACCTGCTGCAACTCGTGCCGCATAAATACATTGCTTCCTACCTGGGTATCGACCCAACCAACTTCAGTAAACTGTTTAACAACGTAACCTTCTGATCTTGGTGTACACCAAGATTTGTTTATCCGGTAGTTTGGACCTTTGTGACTATGAAAACACAAGGAAATTACGCCGACATCAATGGATTGCAGTTGTATTATGAAATACATGGCGAAGGAAAGCCGCTGCTCCTTCTGCCCGGAGCACTTTCGGGAATCGATACCGCATTCGGAAAATTAATCCCCCTACTTGCAACAAACCGACAGGTCATAGCCGTCGAGTTTCAGGGATACGGACACACCGCAGACCTCCCCGAGCGTCCGCTCTCCTACGAAGCGCTTACCGATGACATAATTGAATTATTGCATGTGCTGAATATCTCCCAAACAGACATTTTTGGGTATAGCACGGGTGCTGGTGTGGCGCTACAGGTTGCCATCTGCCGGCCAGACCTTGTCCGCAAACTCATCTTAGCCTCCGGAAGCTACCAAACCAGCGGGCGGCATCCCGATCTCCAAACCTTGTTCAGCCCCGAATTCATGGAACAAGCCCTGAAAGGTTCGCCGTATGAAGCGGAATACCTACGCACGGCTCCAAACCCCGAAAACTGGTCAAAACAACTCGCTAAAGTACGAGCCTTTGAAGGGCAGGTGCAGGATTGGCCCGCCGATGAAATCCAGCAGATCAAGGCTCCCGCCTTGGTTATCGCAGGCGACGCCGACATCATCCTACCGGAACACACCGTTGCGCTGTATCGATTGCTCGGCGGCGGGAGTTTAGGGGAACTGTCCATGCCTGCTTCCCAACTGGCCTTCCTGCCGGGTACCATGCATACGGCGTTGACCCAGCAAACCGATTTATTGATGGCTATGATCCCCAGATTCCTGGAAAGCACCGATGAAGCGCCGTGAACGTTGTGTCGTCCTTCAATTAAATGACTGCCTAAACGCCAATGGCGATTGATTGGTTTTTTGTTTGAATAATTTGCTGAACGATTGCGGGTGTTCAAATCCCAATTCGTACGCAATTTCACTGATCGACAAATTTGTCGTACTTAACCGTTCTTTGGCATGATCAATCAGTTTGTTTCGGATATGCTGTTGGGTACTTTGCCCGGTATAAATTCGTAACAAGCTCCCTAGGTAGTTGGGAGAAATATGCAGTTGCTCCGCAATGGACGTTACCGTTGGAATCCCCTTTTCCAGTAACTTTCCACCTTCAAAACACTGTGCAACCGCCTGTTCAAATCGCTCCAGCAATTCGTGGGTCGATTTTTTACGGGTAAGAAACTGGCGTTCATAGAAGCGCTCCGAATAGATGAGCAGCATTTCCAGTTGGGCTACGATAAGCTCCCCACTGAATCTATCTATATTGGATTGATATTCTTTTTCAATGCGTTTTAGAATATCCGCAATAACCTTTTCTTCTTTGTCCGAAAGGAAAAGTGCCTCGTTTACGGCATACTGAAAAAAGTCGTACGATCTGATTTTCTTCGCTAATGTAGTGCCCCACAGAAAGTCGGGGTGAATGAGCAACAGCCAACCTGTCGGCTCCGCTTCGGCTTGCTGATCGATCTCCAGCTTCAGAAATTGAAGCGGCGAAATAAAGGTCAGCACGCCCGAGTCAAAGTCATATTGTTGCTGCCCATAGTTGAATCTGCCGGTGACATTCCGCTTTAACCCAATGGAATAAAAATGCTGAATCCATTTCAACTCACTTTCATTCACCGGATAGGAAACCTTGCTGTAATCAATCAGGCTGATCAAGGGGTGTTCCGGGGCGGGCAAATTGCAAAAGGCGTGAAATTCAGCTATTGAATTAAAGCGAAATGTCTTTTCCATCCTGCTAATTTAAGGTTTTTCTTATAACGCTTTTTGGGCCGTAGGCCGTACAACAATTTCGTTGACGTCTACATCCGCAGGCTGCGATACGGCATACGTCACGGCGCGGGCAATAGCTGCGGCAGGCAGTAAATCTGTCCTAAACTTTTCAATCGCCAGTTGCTTCAAAGCCGGGTCCGAAATGGTTTCCGCCAATTCAGATTCCGTTGGTCCGGGCGCTACGAGCGTGACCCTGATATTGCCGCTTACTTCTTGGCGCAGCCCATCCGAAATAGCCCGAACGGCAAATTTCGTCGCGCTGTACACCGTTGAGGTGGGTCCTACCCATCGGTCGCCAACCGACGTAATGTTTACAAACTGGCCGCTGTCTTTCGCTTCAAAAATAGGCAGTGCCGCAGCGATGCCATGCAATACCCCTTTTACATTTACATCGATCATCCTATGCCATTCGGCAACCTTGTAGCTGTTTATCATCGAAAGAGGCATCAATCCGGCATTGTTTACAAACACGTCAAGCGTGCCGTACTGTTCTACCGCATGGTTTGCAAACGCAAGCACATCTTCCGTATCGGTCACATCCAATTTTTTGTACACGGCTTGGCCACCATCTGCCGAAATGGACGCAATGATGTCTTTCAGGTTATCCACACGCCTTGCTCCCAGCACCACCTTGGCGCCCAGTCCTGCCAAATGACGTGCAATTGCTTCTCCAATGCCACTACTCGCTCCGGTAATGGCCACTACTTTTCCTTTGATACCATCCATTTTTCTAAAATTTTTATGTTTAAAACCATGGATACAAAGGTGCGCCGCAACCAAATTCCTGACGTAGCTAAATCAACGAATGATGTAGCAAAATCGTGTCAGACTCGATTTTCCTGTATTGATGGATAGGATTCAACGCCGGCTTTCAAGTCGTTTCTCTACCACGGCCTCCCGTTTTCGCCAGGCGCGTAGCTGGGGCTCTTCGTATACCGGAAGCCCTTCGTCATTCAACAGGCCGAGCGACTTGGCTAGCTTTCGGCTCAGCGCGGCCGAATCCCGGTCTTTGTCGTCAAAGGCCTCCTGGTTCGATGCGATGGCCTTCTCTGCCGCGGCAATGGCCTGCTGGATCGTCTCGAGCTCTGCTTCGTACTTCTTTTGCTTGCGCAAGATGACCATCATTCGGCTATAGGCATCTGCATTCAGGGGTTTACGCCGGGCCAGGGCGCGGTATATTTTCAATGCATCGGCAGATTTCCCTTCCTTTTCCAGCCGCCGCGCTTCGTCCATCCGGGTCTTACGAGCTATGTTCTTTTTGGCCATGGCGGGTCGGTGTGCTTTGATTTCACTATTGGAAACAAATAAGAGGTGGTTTGGTTTTCTTGTCCAGTTCGCTTTGACCGGATCATTTGTCATGTACCTATTTCCTCTATAAAAATCGTCTTTCAGCGGCAGCCGAGTAGATCGATAAAGTAGCTTTTTTATTGAACGCAATTATAATTGTATATAAAAGCGACTTTATCTAAGTTTGGGCGGATAATGCCTTAGAACGAAGATAGTCAATGAAAAGAGCCCTAACCTTAATTTTTATAGTAATACTGACCATTGCCTTGATTTATGCGCTGGTTCATTACATTGGCGTGCAGGGTCTGCCTTTTGCAATCAGTCTTAACTTTTTATTAATGGGTTGCGTACTTGCGTTTACTGAAACGCTGAAAAGCCAACTTTCATCCCCTTATTTTCACGACAAGGCATGGGAACGAGGGGGAAAAGTATATGAATCTGTCGGAATAAATCTGTACCGGAAATTACTCGTCGGGATCGGTTGGGAAAAACTACACAAACAAAGCAAGCCCGTCAGGAAAAATATCGACGCGTTACGGTTCCTGCATTACAAAACGAAACAAGATGAGTTGGCACATCTGATTATTTTTATCATCGTTCTTGGATTTGGCATTTTTGTGGCATTTAAGTTTGGAGTAATCTACTCACTGTGGTTGTTTGTACTGAATATCTTACTTAATCTATATCCCATTTTACTTCAGCGGTTTAACCGACCCCGAATCGAGCGAACCATTCAAATCAGTCGTTCACGTTATGGCGAATGGTAAACGCTTCTGGGTGTATCTCCGCCCATAGGCAGGCCGGTATCCGTGGCTATGCTCGTCCAAGGTCGTAAGGGTCTGCTACTTGTTGTTATGCTTTTCAACAGCTTCAACAATATCCTCCTTGATAAACTCCCAATATTTACCCCGTAGACACACCGGGTCAAATTCGTCTTCCGCCAACTCAAAATTTGTAAAGTTTTTTAGAATAAGCTCTTTATCATGTATGTAGGGATAACGTTGTTGATGCAAGTCCAACATAGTTTGGATATCATGGTCAATCAATAGCTCATGCAAATCCCAAAAGTCCTTTTTCCGTCCAACCCGTTGGACTACATCAATCTTCATCGCGATGATCTCTTCGATCGTAGCCAATCGAATTCCATCTACTAATAACGCAGGTTGTATGAACAAATCCGTATAAAAGACATCCAATTTGATAGCATTTTCCTTGTCAATACCGATGGTGTATGACTTTCCCATTGCCGGATTGAGGCCAGAAGAATGATCGTGAAAGGAAAATGTATTGTCTATAAATTCATCAATCTTCTTAAAATCAATACTACCATATGGTACATCCGTGAATAAGTCAATGTCCACAGATACACGATGTCCGATCTGTAGACTCAGCGCAGTACCGCCTACCAACCGAAACGGCTCGAATACAGACGAACGCATCAGCGCAATCAATGAATCTTTTAAAAGGTCAGTTACCGTGTGGTAATAGAGCATGGTTAACCAGCTGATTAATTCGCTTTATGAATGGTATATGGACGTCTGGTCTTGGACTCTTCCAACGCCAGTTTTATCTTCTCAGTGCCGTAAAAGCGAGCGATCTCTTTTTTTTCATTTTCATTTCCACGTTCAAAGACACGTTGGATAACGGCACGGTATTGTCGTTGCCAATCTATCCGGTTGATATCGGTATCCCAAAAAAGCGATTTACTGAGGATCGATAAATCCGGCGTATGTTTGGTTTCCTGTTCTTTAACCTTTTGGATATCGTAATAGGCTTGTAAGATTACCAAAGTACCTTCCTCCAAGCCAAGTTTACGTTCGATTTTCAACGCCAATGGCGTACTGAGTCCTCTTTTCCCTTTTGTTATCGCGTTAAACGTTTGAGGATGCTCAGCTAAGGACAAGGCAAAAGGGCGTTGCTTGATAGCGCGCTTCTTTAGCTCTCTACCAAGGACGATCCCCGGATGGATCCCTTTGTATTTTTCGTATTGACTAACCACGACACAAATATAAACATTTTTGTTTACATAACCCAATATGAAAGAAGCCGCTGATACAGACGCCTTATTCCTCCACGGACAGCGAAGGGTTCCAGACCACCTCCCACAGATGGCCATCAATATCCCGGAAGTAACCAGCATAACCGCCATAAAACGTCTGTTGCGGCGGTTTGACGATGGTAGCTCCGGCTTTTGCCGCCTGGTCCATCACTTGATCCACTTCCGTTTTAGTGTTCACGTTATGGCCAATGGTAAACGCATCGGGCGTGCCTCCGCCCGCAGGTAAGCCGGTGTCCGCGGCTATGCTTGTCCAAGGCCATAAAGCCAATTGCAAGCCATCCTGCAACTGAAAGAACGCTACGGCACCATTTTCGTATTCGATACCGATGATACCCTCGGTCGCTAAGCCGAGGCCGTCTCTGTAAAAGGAAACCGACCGCTCTAGATCGGCAACGCCTAATGTGAGTACAGAAATTCTTGGTTTCATTAGAAAATAATTTGTTCTTCAATTGTCTAATGGAACCTGCATTTTCATTGACGCCACTAGTTTGATCGGTAATGAAGCTTGCGTTCGCCTCCGGCTTCCGCAGGTTTCATCGCCTTTTTTGTTAGTAGACGCTGACATGGCAGGTTTCATTTCTTAAACTATTCAATTCAAAACTTCAGCGTGTTGTGTTGCTAAAATAACAAATATATGTAACTCTATTGTGTTGGGTTACCAATGCCTCAAATGCGTATTAATTGAAAACCGATGATACCATGAAGCTACTTACATTGCTCCTTGTATGTTTGCTGTTTTCCGGATGTTCGTTTCTGTCCGAGCTTTTTATTCAGAACCGCTCCAAGACAACCGACGTAGTTGTTACAATCACTTATAAAATTCCTAAGGCAAAATTCGTGCGAAAAGAAGCAGGAATGAATTACGTGCCACAAATCGTTACACCGAAGCAATACCGTAGGGACAAGCGAAAGGCCGCGCTTACGATCACAAACCGATCAGATACGACAATAAGCATTCTTGTCCCAGCGTCATCAACCGCAAGGTTCGCAAGCACTAGCAGCAATAAGTCCTATGGAGATCAAATCCTGAAAGTTTCCCATAACGGCAAACACGTCCCCATCAAAGAATTGCTTGCTATATCAAAAAGGTACCGGTGGGATTACGTTTATATTACCGAATAGAGGCTCCCGCAGCTAAACCACCAATCGGATATTGGGATGTTCGCCGATAATTTCCAACAAAATATCCATATACGTCTGCCCTTCCCCGCGTTCAAGTTCCTCGAGTTTCCTCCGTGCCCATTCGGGATTGAATGTTTCCGGCTGTTCCAACTTGGCCCGGTAAAACGCGATGGTCGCCGCCACTCCCAGATCTTCTTTGTTTTTCTCAAAGTGAAGCCATTTCAGGCATATCGGTTCATTCCCACGAATAGCGCCGGAACCACCATGCAGTACATCATTGAATGCGTCTAAGCTTGGTCCCAGGGTAAAGTCCGCACCCCGCATAAGTACCCGGTTCACTTCGTCATAAAACGAAGGGATGTCGTGAATGCGACTTCCGTCAAGGATTAACTCTTTTATATCTTCTTTGGACACGCTTGCCTTTTCCAGTAAAGATAGCCAAAAAATACCGCTGGGATCACGTTTATCCTCACGAAAGCCCTTCCAGAAATTTCATATACATGGGTACACTTCGCTCTATCCAATCCTTTTCGCTATTCAGTTCAATGCCATAATAAGCAAAAAACGGCCTATAATCGGCTTTTACATATTCAAAAGTCAGTTCAAAGGGCCGGGTCAATTCGGCCAACGTGTATTTGTACTTGGCTGCCGAATGGTATTCGTGTTCATCTATCCCAACGGAAAGGGCTAATGCAATTTTTTTCCCCGCGACCTTGTACCCACTTTTGCTGCCATAAGCCCATCCATAGGTAAGCACCTCGTCAAGCCATTGTTTGAAGAGCGGTGGACAATTGAACCAGTAAAACGGAAACTGAAACACAATTTTGTCGTATTGTTCAATCAGTTTTTGTTCTGCCGCCACGTCGATTTTCCCATCGGGGTAAAGCTGATGCAAGAGGCGGACTTCGTATTTTTCAGGATGTTTACCCAACTCGTCAACCCATCTTTTATTGATGACCGAACTCGCTATGTCGGGATGGATAACCATGATCAATGTTTTCATCTCAGTAAAATTGTGCATTGCAAAAGTAAGGCGCAAAAGGTTAGTTTTGTACGTTAGCAACCAATTGTAGGGTACTATAAAAAAAGTAAGTAATGGCAAAAGTTAAAGAAACCTCTACCAACTTTGCGAATAAGCAGGCTTTGGCCAACGAATGTTTGGAGGTATATGCTTCCAACATCATCGGCGGCCAATGGGCGTTGGCTATCTGTTGCTACCTCATCAACGGGAAACTCCGATTTGGCGAATTGAAAAAGTGTTTACCCAACATCACCGAACGGATGTTGACATTGCAACTGCGAAAATTGGAGGAAAATAACATCGTAAAACGAACGGTATATGCCGAAGTACCGCCCCGGGTTGAATATGAGCTCACTCCGATTGGTTATGAGCTAAAGGCTATTATCAACGAACTTGAAAAATGGGGCAAGAAGCATAAAGCGATTAAGGCTATGTAAGCGACTCCGTTATTTTAGCTGTCTGTTTAATTTTTTCCCGGTGTATCAGTCCGAAGTCAAGCAAGGCTTCGATAACTGGTTCGACATGTTTCGCATGTTCTGTAATCGCATAGGAAACGGTAACGGGTTTTGTGTTATTAACCGTTCTTGTAATCAGTAAATTTTGTTCGAGATCCTGCAATTCTTTTGACAGGACTTTCGGTGTAATGCCTACAACCGTTTCCTGTAAATCCTTAAACCGCATGGTGCCGAAAGACAGGTTTCTAAGAATACAAATCTTCCATTTACCACCTAGTAAATCAATCGTATCTCGTAGCGCCAGGGTTCTTTCCTTGATGTTTCCTTTCTCTCTGCAATCTCTCATAAAACAAAAAATATAGTTACTTTCTTTCAGGTAATCCATAGCAAAGGTATAGTAAATATCGAATAGTTTTGCCTCCCACACAAACGATATAACATGAAAGTAACACTCATTGCAAACATTTCAGTTAACGGAAAAGTGCTATTGTCTGACCATCCTGATCACGTGGCTCCACAAGGGGCCATGGCATTTTATCTAAACCGGGCGAAAGCGGTAGGAAACCTTGTCGTCGGAAAGAAAACATACGAAACCTTTCAGCAAATCCCCAGCGATCAAAAAGAAGCTTTTTCCGGGATCGAAATAGTATTGTTATCTACCGAGCCATTTGCGACGGATAGCCATAAGGTTGTGAACAGCCCTGAAGCAGCTATTAAGTATCTATCTGAAAAAGGCTTCGAAGAAATCGCGGTAGGTGGAGGCACAAAAACTTATAACTCTTTTATAGAAAATGATTTAGTCACTGACATCTATTTTAACATCAGTCCGTTAGTGACAGGCGGTGGTGGAGTCTTAGCCGATAACGCCGATCTGAACACTAAATTTAGGCTGGCTGGTCATACAGTTAATGAGGAATTTATTCAACTTCATCTAACCAAATAGCATCGTCAGCTGCAATCACTTTTCAGAAATGTTTCGGTTGACCTTGGATCCTTGTAAAGGTCATCAACGGAATATTGCAATTGTATTTCCAAGATTTTTCAACCGTTTGGCCCATAACCTGCTTAACAGCCAGAGCTGAACTAAAAAAATCAGGCCGATAACAGCAAGCAATACGTACCTGCTCGTATTGAATCTCAAGCCATAGGTAAAGAACAATAGAAATCCCGCCAAGTAAATTTGCCTCGAGACAATCGAGATGATCGCATATATTTTAATTTTAGACAAGTAGTTTTTCAGCGATTCGCGGATATTGGCTCCGTGAACGAGATACTTTGCAAGCCGATACCCCATTAGGTTATGAATAAGCGGCAGCAAAATCGAAAGAACAAGCAATATATTGATCCATAGCGGTTTCAAATTTGCATCAAACATCGTATAGTAGCATGATAAGAAAATACACCAACCGATGATTTCTATAGTCAATTGTTTCCTAATCCCTTTTAAAACCGGATGCTTGTTTTCTGACAACATCGCTTGAATTTCTGTTGACGGAATGGTTGGCGTTCTCACCGCATTCCAAGTAGATTTCATTTCATTAAATTCCATAATTATTGGATTAAAAGTTTTTGAATTTTGATTTTTATCCTATTGAGTTTAACACCCACATAATTTTCACTGATACCCGTAATAGCGGCTATCTGTTGATAACTCAGCTCCTCAAAGTATAGGGTAATGATGGCCTTATCGGCATCATCCAATTGTTTCAACGCGGCAAATAAACGTTCCTGACGTAAGGCTAATTCTTCGCTGGGCTGTTCTTCGGGAAGATCGGGTAATACAGGACGGTATTCGATAGCGTGTTTCTTTTTACGGAAAGTGGCAATTGCCGTATTCAATGCAATGCGGTAAATCCATGTGCTTATTTTTGCCTCATTCTTAAACGCTGGGAGGGATTTCCAAAGTTGGAACGTAATTTCCTGAAAAAGGTCTTCACGGTCTTCCCGTGTGTCCCGGTATAAGCGACATATCTTATGGATAATCCCCTGATACTCTTCAATACATGTTAAGAACTGCGTTTCATCCATATATATTTATTAAAGGTAAGAATTTGATCTCTACCAGCTGCCGGTAGCCTGCTTATCAGTTGCAGAAACCCCTGAAAACTTACAAAAACATAAAAAAATAGCTTGTGTGTAAGTTTCTATTAAATCCTACAACTAACCGATTAAACTAAAAGAATGAAACCACTTACTTTTATTATTCTGCTGTCAGTAGCCGCCTGCAATAGAGAATCATCACCTGATGGAAGATCACAACTACGAGATGAGAAGCTGCAAAAGGAAATTAACTATCTAAAAGATCAACATACTGCCCTTCTTGATAGTATTAACGCAATCAATAAGCGGTTAGCGGATTTTGAGCGGAAATAGTCTCATTCGGGGCGTGTGGGGCGCCATGGGGCGCCCCGATCTACATATCTCCACCTTTGCAGGGCGGTTTTCAGGATGTCGGCCCAGATTGCCGAACGCGCAATTCCCTGCTGGTTGAAAAGGCGGCTGGTAGGCAAAAGTTAACAACGACTTTCACAGAAAATCGTATCTTGTGCGCCACATAACCAAGCAAGCCATCCCCATGGAAACGAAAACAACTCAACCGGAAGTGTCCATTCGGTTTCCGCCCCTTTCGGACCAAAGCGGCGATTCTCAGATTTCACATGCCTCATCACCTCGGGTCCAAATCCGGCTTAAGCAGCGACGGATTATCCACTACCTGTTGATGGAATTGTACCTACGCCCGGAGACCACCGTGCGTATGGAAATCGATATCGCAGAAGATGGACTGTATTATTTTCTGCTTTCCGAAGGAAATTTACTATTAGAGCGGCAAGATGCCGAGGATATCCCTTGGCAGGCTAATACCACGGAGTGCCAAGTATTCTACCTGAAAGCCGGTAAATATTACGTACAACTAAAACCGGGGAAGCATTCGCTGACTTGCTTTGCGGCGCCGGTTGCCTGGTTCAATATGCTAAGCCACGTATTGCCCGTGCTCAATGACTACGTCCTCCGGATGCATCCTCACCAAGTTGCCGTAATTTTCCCTAAGCATCAACTTGCGGCAGCCATGGCGTGCAAGATAACCGAAATCAAGTCCTTAGAAGCAACGGCGCGTTTGGAACTTCATAGTTTCCATTCACTCAACAACATCCTAGCCCAATACGATCGCCACCTGAAGGGACTGTTGGATAAATCGCCGCGGAAACCTTATGAGCAGCTTGTTACCGACTTTTACAACTATAGCATGCGGCATATGATCGGTGGCCCGTTCCATACGGTAGCACAGATTGCAGCGGAAATCAACTGCACTCCCAAAACATTGGCCAGGGCTTTCGCAACCGTGTCAAACAATACAATGACTCCTGCAAAATTCTACCAAGCATTACGAATGAAAACCGCCGACGATTTATTGAAAGCAGGCGAAACCGTCAAGAACGTAGCCGAGCAACTCGGTTACGCCGATACACCCTCTTTTTCTAAAGCCTATTCCAATTTCTTCGATCACAAACCATCCCAATTGAAGAAACAAAGCCAAAAAGTCCAAAAATAACAAGTAATTCTGTACCAAATAAGTCAAATGCCACACGTCTTCGCTCCATAATTTAGCGGGGTGCTGCATGTATTCCATATTACGTTTCCGTTTGAGGTTGCCGAAAGCCATTACCGGCCTGGTGAACATGCTCCACTTTGCACTCACCCGATTCCCCTCGCATTTACCATCACCTACCACTCTCCTGCATTACTAGCTGGTTCCCAGTTTGTCCGTCAGTATTATTCCAACAAATTGTTGACATTGGATTTGCTTGAGGCGGAAATTCCCGAGCCGTTTACGTTTGTTATGCGTTTACAGGACGCACCGATCTATGTATTTGCTGTCATGATTAAAGGGTCTACCCGTTACCACCGCGGTGGTAACGATAAACCCGTAACTGTTTTTCCCGGCACGGTTCATTTCGCGCGGTTAAGTGCCAACGAATACGCTATCCATCTCCTCGAAAAATCATGCAGGATGCTTTTCATAACTGTTCATGCCGCGCAGTTAGCCGTTATCGGCGAAGACTTCAACGAGCTCGCTAGCCTACTGGACGCCGCTCCCCTTACAGAAGATATCATTAGCCCATCCATACAGGCAGATAGCTTATTGATGCGTCGGCTAATCCGGCTCATCAGCCCTTCAGGAATTAATCGTCGCAAAGATTTCAACCAACATCTACTGCTGCATTTGCCCGGCGTTTGCTCTGCCATTAAGGGTGCGCTCCACGGCAAGGGGCAGGTCCATTATGATGAAGAAAAACTAAGAGAAATAAAAGCCCACATTTCATCCAGCATCTCCGAAACCCACCGCGCACCGCAACCCAAAGCGATTGCCGATCAGTTCCATATCACACGCAAAAAGCTGGAACGACTCTTCCAAAACAGTATGCAACGCTCACCGAGTGTTTATATTCATCAACAGCATATGGAGGCTGCGGGCGTATACCTAACAGACCACCCCGATCTGCCCATTTACGAGATCGCCGATATCTTTGGCTATAATCACACTGCAGCATTTAGCAAGGCGTTCACCAAACATCACGGTCTCTCACCGCAAGCCTATCGTGTTGCACTCCAGTTGTCCAAAACCGACACAAATTACTAAACCGTTTGTCTATACACGACAACTTAACAGACTGGTTGTGAGTATATCTTTGTTTTCATAACTAAAGTATAATGTGATGAAAACGATTCAAACCATACTCGAAAAATCCAGACACCCCACCTCCGCCACCCCACCGGCGATGATCCAAGCCTTCTGGCAGCGGCTATTCCGCGAGCACACCAGCCAACTGGCGCTTGACTGGCTGCATGGATTCGGCAATGTGGTCTATGCCGATACCTATGCTTCGCCCTTCATCATCCAGCTGTACCACAACCACCCCCAGGATAAACGGGTGGCCTACCTGTCGGAAACCGCAGGCATCGTGGAGTGGCGCTTCGGCATCAAATCCATGGGCTATCGTCAGTGCTCGGTGGTGACCGATCCGGACAGCATCGCCTGGCTGGACAGCCTGTTCTGGTTTTATACCGCTACCGATTCACAACGCACTAAAAATGGCCGGCTCGGCGACATGAGGCAGGTGGTTGCCGAACGCATTCGCACCATTCAGAAAAAACAAGGACTATGGAAAAGAAATCCATCCTATTAGGTATGATCAGGTTGGCGTTCCTGGCGTTGTGGGGGCCGGTAGCGGTAGAGAAGCTGTGGGACCTCACGGGGTTCCACAGCACCCTGCGGCGTCAGCCGATTCCCGGATGGAGCGCCGATATCCTGTTCTGGCTACTGCCACTGGCGGAACTGGGCGCAGCCATGCTGCTCGCCTGGCCACGGAACTGGCGGCGCACACATCAGGGCATGTGGCTTTCGGCCATTCTGGTGCTGGCTTTCACCCTGTTCATCGGTTTCGGTGTGCTGGGCTGGTACGAAAAGCGCCCCTGCGGTTGTGGGTCAGTCATCAGCGGGCTCACCTGGGAGGAGCACCTTTGGTTTAATGGGGCTG
>Ga0164243_10000562_pt1 | contig 67187 bp, 63 predicted proteins | sample OricompcompostOP_FD_108781 | JGI IMG/M metagenome (GOLD analysis project Ga0164243, IMG submission 108781) | Organic Plus compost microbial communities from Emeryville, California, USA - Original compost - Organic plus compost (OP) | ecosystem: Engineered > Solid waste > Mixed feedstock >... | reverse complement strand
CCCGGTCCGACAGGGGAGGAAGGCTGCGCGATCGCTCCCGCCCCGTGCCGTCCTTCATATAACCAATGTGGTTCTGTATGTCAAGCCCTTATTAGCCCCTCCCCTTTAGGGGAGGGGTTGGGGAGGGGTGGTGCTTCCAGGTCAAGCATTCGCCTGGGGCGAGACCCCACCCCCTGACCCCCTCCCCTCAAGGGGAGGGGGGACGGAGCTGTGCGAAGCACAACGGAAGGGGGACCCTGTCGCGCAGCAATGGAGAAGGCTTCCCGGGGATCAGCCGGCTTCGCGGTCGCGTTGCCATATGCCGCGTTTCTTGCGGCGGATCGGGCTGCCGCAATGGCGGCAGGTGCCGACATAGCTCTTGCCGTCCCATTCGACCTGGCGGCGATCAGGATGATGCCGGTTGAACCAGCACAAGGCGACCCAGTTTGCCATTCGTAGCGACCCCGTCGGCTTATGCGGATTATACGAGTCGGGGGACTTAAGAACCAATGATTTCTGCTTGAAATCGGTAATTTTTTTACGGCGTGGTCATCGGCCGCTAGGCCATTGAACAGCTTGGGAAATAGGCTCGCCCGTGCCCGCCGCCTCTTGATCCGGAGCGCATCCCGGTCCACATTTGCGAATGATTCGCAAATAGGATGGTCATGAACAGCCTTGCAGATGCCGCGACGGAAGCGCCGGACGCACGGCCGTTCAGCCTCAGGCCGCTGATGTTCGAGACTTTCGTCTGCTCGATGGCGGTGATGGCCTTCGTCGCCCTGGCAGGCCCCATCGCGCGCGTCATCGGCCTGGCTCCGTGGCAGGTCGGCACGGCGGTGACGGTGGCGGGCGTGGCCTGGATGCTGCTGTCGCGCATGTGGGGGGCGATGAGCGACCGGCGCGGTCGCCGCCCGGTGCTGCTGTTCGGGCTCGGCGCCTTCGCGATCAGCTATGCACTGTTCGCCCTGTTCCTGGACCTGGCGCTGCGCACGGCGATGGCCCCCACGCTCGCCTTTGCCGGGCTGGTGATCGGGCGCGGTCTGGCGGGGGTGTTCTATGCCGCCGTGCCCGCGACCAGCGCCGCGCTGGTGGCCGACCACGTCCCGCGCGAGCGCCGGGCGGCCGCGATGGCGGCGATCGGCGCGTCGAGCGCGGCCGGCATCATGATCGGCCCCGGCTTCGCCGGGCTGCTCGGCCCGGTGAGCCTCAGCCTGCCGCTCTACCTGATCGCCGGGCTGCCCGCGATCGCCTTCGCGGTGCTGTGGAAAGTGCTGCCGCGCCATGAGCATCACGCCCCGCCGGAGAACGCGCCGCCCCGGCTGACCGACCTGCGCCTCAGGCCGGCACTGGTCGTCGCCTTCATCGCAGCGTTCAGCGTCTCGGTGGCGCAGATCACCGTGGGCTTCGTCGCGCTCGACCGGCTGCATCTCGATCCGGGCGGAGCCGCGCATACCGCGGGCATCGCGCTCGCCATCGTCGGCGTGGCGCTGGTCTGCGCCCAGCTGGTGCTCCCCCGGCTCGGCTGGCTGCCCGAGCGGCTGATCCGCGTCGGCGGCTGCACGGCGGCGGTCGGCTTCCTGAGCGTGATCTTCGCCCGCACGCCCGAAACGCTCTGGGCCGGCTATGCCGTGGCCGCCTTCGGCATGGGCTGGGTCTATCCCTCGGTCTCCGCGCTCGCGGCCAATTCGGTCGAGGCGCATGAGCAGGGCGCCGCCGCCGGCTCGGTGGGCGCGGCGCAGGGCCTCGGCATCATCCTCGGACCGCTCGTCGGGACCGGCATCTACGCGCTCGACAACGGCGCGCCCTTCGCCCTGATCGGCGCGATGCTGCTGGCCGCCTCGTTTCGCCGCAAACGCGAGCCAAGCTGCGGTGACGGCGCCTGCGGTTGCGGCTAAGCCCTCTCCCTCCAGTTCAACAGCAAGGAAGAACGATCCCATGAACAACAATGAACTCGCCGAAAGGCTGGCCAGCGAGCAAGGCGTCACCAAGGCGGCCGCGCGCAAATTCGTCGATGCCGTGTTCGCCGCGATCGGCGATGCCGCCGCCAAGGGCGAGGAAGTATCACTCAACGGCTTCGGCAAGTTCAAGGTGAAGGCGAGCGCGGCCCGCGAAGGCCGCAATCCCGCCACCGGCGCAACGATCACGATCAAGGCGTCGAAGAAACTGGCCTTCACGCCGGCCAAGGCGGTCAAGGACAAGCTCAACGGCTGAACGGGCCGGGGCGCTCCTGTTGTCTGGAGCGCCCCCTTCCCCAAAGAGAGGGGAAACCTGCTAGCCCAGGCTCCGGCGGCGGCGGCCGTTCCACAGGAGGATGGTGGAGAGCAGGTAGATCACCAGCCAGCCGAGATTGAACGCCGCACCATCCAGCCAAGTCGCGACCGGCTCGGGCGAGACATAGGCGATGGCCATTCCGATGGCGACGAGCGACACCGGATTGGCGACGAGGGCGAACCAGCGCGGCCAGGCCGTGCGGCCCAGCGCGATCGCGGCGCCGAGCCCGGCCAGCGCGAGGCCCAGCGTCACCACCGGCATCAGCCAGGCGATCAGCAGGACATGATGGAACCGCTCGCCCAGATCGAGCAGCGCGGCATGCGCATCGGGGGGCGTCGCCAGCAGGGTCTTGTAGACCATGCCGAGATAGTAGAACCCGGCATGGCCCAGCGGCGACCAGGCATTGCCGCACAGCAGCAGCACGAAGATCGGCCATGCCCAGGCCCGCCCCGCCGGCCTCAGCCCGCGGAACAGGTGCCAGCTCCCGGCAAGGTAGAACACCACGCCGATATCGGCGACCAGCGCGCCCGCGGCCAGCCGGGCCTCCGAGGAGGGGAGCATCATCGCCGCGATGTCCGTCTCGACCCGGCCGGCATAGGTCTGCAGCACCAGCGGATAATCGCCGGGCTGCGCCTGCGCGCCGATGATAAGCGCGTCGCCCAACGTCCACAGGATCGCGCCGACGATCCCCGCGATCCCGGCCAGGCGCAGCCAGCGCAGCGGGCCGCCGATCATGCCGCCTGTCATCCGCCTTCCCGACCCGACGGCGGTGGCGGAGGGATCAGGCCGGGGAAGGCGAGCCCGAGCATGAGCCGCGTCGAGCGGACAGCGCAATCGAGCGCGGAGGCCGCTCCCGTGGCGCAGTCGATGCCGGCGCGGCGGGATTCCGAGCCATCGAGCAGGCCGAGCAGCAGGCGCTCGTCCTCGGACAGGGCGGCCCCGCCCACGGCGATCTTGCGGCCGAGCGTGGCCTCGCACAGCGTCATCAGGCTGTCGAACACGGGCGCGAGCATGTCGCAATGGAGCGGCGCCAGCATCGCGTGCAGGCGCTGCTGCACCTGCACCGGAGCGCCGAGGTCGCGCGCCGCGCGCCAGCAGCGGGCGACCGTCACCACCAGCCTGCCCGGCCCGGGAAGCGACGGCACGGCTCGGGGGATGGCGGCCGCGGCCGTCATGACGCGCGTCTCGGCAGCAGGCGGCCGGCGCGGGCGCAATAGGCGTCCCACGCGGCGCCGAAGCGGGCGCGCATCATCGCTTCCTCGTTGGGGACGCGGATGAACCACATGGCAGCGAAGGCCGGAACCACCAGCGCGCCAGCGATCCAGTTGTGGATGAGGAGCGGCTGGCCCAGCACCGCAAGCCAGATCGCCGCATACATCGGATGGCGCACCCGGTTGTAGATCCCTGTCGTCACCAGCTCATGCGCGTCGCGCACCTCGAGGCCGGGGCTCCAGTTGCGGCCGAGATCGGCATGGCTGCGCCAGAACAGCCACAGGGCGGGAAGCTGGAGGAGCGCGCCGATCCAGGTCGCCCATCCGGGCAGCGTGTAATCGGCGAAGGCGAACAGGCCGGTGGCGAGGTGCAGCAGCGGCAGCACCATCATCGTGGCGAATATTCCCGCCAGCAGCGCCATTTCGGTCGCGTCCTTGCGCGCTTCCACCACGCGGTTGGCGCGGTTGCGCAGGCCGTGCGGCATGCGGATCGCGCTCATGGCGAGGAATGCGGCCAGCCACACCAGCGCGCCCCAGCCGTTCTCGCGCCAGCGCAGCAGGGCGAACACGAGCAGCGCAAGGCCCACCAGCAGCGTCACCACGACCGGGAGGCTGGTCATCATGGTTCGATCCTGCCGCGCGGCCATGGCGTCGCTCTCCTCCAGCGTGTTGTCCAGGAATCCCGCCTATCATATTTGCGAATGATTCTCAACAAGCGATAGCGCCGTATCGCTGCCGGGGGGAAGGGGCGAACCCGGGAACGATCGCCCCCGCTCGCGGGTTCCACGCGGAAGCGTGCGCAGCCCGCACGACCATGACCATCCCGCCATCGCATGAGGACGAATATGCGCGCCCCTGTTCCCGCCCTGATCGCCGCGAGCCTGCTGGCCCTCGCCGCCTGCTCGCCTTCGTCCGGCGGGGCAGGTGGAGCGGCGGGCGATGACGGGGAGGTGCAGGCGCCTTCCACCGATGAGGCGCGGGCGATCCTGCAGGCCTGGTTCGACGGCAATCCGCAATGCACGCCTTTCTTCGCCATGCCTCACGATGTGCCGGCCGAATCGGATTACAGCCGCAAGCAGGCCCAGGCCTTCGTCGATGCCGGCCTGCTGCGGCCGGAAGGGGAGATGTGGATCCCCGATCCCAATTCCGGCTCCGGCCAGCGGCGCGTCGTCCGCTATGTCCCGACCGCCGAGGGGCAGAAGCAGGTCCGCCCGGGCTCAGGCGCGCTGGACGGGCAGAAGGCGGTGATCTGCTACGGACGCCGGACGGTGGAGACGGTGGAGGTCGGCGAGCCCGACCTGCTGGGCGGTCAGGTGAGCGTCACCTATCGCTACCGTCTGGCAGACATCCCCGCCTGGGCCCGCGCGCCTTCCATCCTGGCCTTCTACCCCGGCTTCGCCGGCTGGCTCGACCGCGAGGAAGAGGACCATGAGAGCCTGATCCTCAAAGACGGCGAATGGACCCTGGAACGCCCGCCTTCCTCCGGCATGTTCGACTTCCGCCAGCTGGCGCATTGACGGCGGCCGGCGTCTGCCAGCGATACGGCCGCCCGATCTACGACCACGAACGGTCGAGGAACTCCGCCGTCTGGTCGATCGTGTTGGGGTCCGCCTCCCCGGTCAGGGCGTAGGACATGTCGCCCCGGCGCCAATAGGCGACCGACTGGTCGCCCTGCCGGACGGCGTCGGGCATGCGGGGGGCGCTGCTGCGCTCGCGCAGGGCGAAGAGCGACAGCGGCTGGCCCTGCACCGTCTTCACCGCGACCAGCAGGGCCGGCCCTTCCTCGGTCGGGAAGAGCTGCACGTCGGTCACCTGCCAGTCGGCCGGCAGGGCGGGCAGGGCGATCTGCGTGGTGGCGAGGATCTCCTTGGGATCCAGCACCCGCCCCTCGGTCCTGACCTCCGCGCCGGCCCGCGCCATCGCCAGCCGGTGCGACGCCACCGCCATGTCGACATAATCGGGAGGGCCGCCGAGCAGGAACAGGAACGCCACCGCGCCCGCCACCAGCGAGAGGCCGCCCAGCGCGGCGGTCCGGCGCCAGACGGACTGCCGCGGCTGCCGGTGAAGCCCCGTGCCTTTCTCCAGCAGCTCCGCCGGCAATGGCGCCGGATCCTGCGCAAGCAGGCGCAGACCGGTGCGCACGCTCAGCTCCCCCATCATCCGCGCGGCGAGCTCCGGATGGTCCGACAGATAGGCTTCGATCGCGAACCGCCGCTCGGCATCGAGCTGGTCGTCGACATAGGCGTGGAGCTCCAGCTCCGAAGGGGTGTCAGTCATCCCGTCCTCCCACGATGCGGAGCCCCGCGCTTTCCTCCCGCTTCCGGTCTGCAAGCCCGCCCTCGTGCCGCTGCAGCGCCGCCCGCGCCCGCGCCAGGCGCGACATGATCGTGCCCACCGGCACGCCCAGCACATCGGCCGCTTCCTGATAGCTCAGCCCCTCGATCGCGACGAGATGCAGCACCGCCCGCTGGCGGTCCGGCAGGCCGGCGAAGGCATGGGCCACCTGGGCGAGCCGCACGTGCCGGTCCTGCTCCGGATCGATATGCGCCATCAGCGTCTCGGCGAAGCGCGCATTGCGCCGGGCCTCCGCCGCGGCGCGGCGCTTGCCGGAGACGAAGACATTGTGGACGATGGCGAGCAGCCAGCGCCGCCGGCTCCGCTCCGGCCGGAAGGTCCGCCGCCGCTCGATCGCGCGGACCAGCGCTTCCTGCACGATATCGTCGGCATCCTGCCGGTCGCGGGCCAGGGAGCGGGCATAGCGGCGCATGGCCGCGATATCGGTTGCGATCGCATCGTCCTTGCCTTGCTTTCTCCATCGCATGTCCGTCGAAGCCTCAGGCCGCCCGGGAGACCGGCGAGCGCGCGGCACAGTGCCGATAGGCCTCAAGCACCGCGCCCAGCACATCGTCCCAGCGATAGCGCGAAGCCGCGGCGCTGGCCATCGGGCCGAGCGAATGGCGCCGCGCGCAATCCTGCGCCAGGCACCGCGCGGCTTCGGCGAAGGCGCGGGCGTTTCCCGGCGGGACCAGCAGGCCGCTGCGCCCGTCCTCGATCAGGGCGGCCGCGCTGGGGACATCGGCGGAGATCACGGCGAGGCCGCTCGCCATCGCTTCCAGGTTGACGTTGCCGAAGGCCTCGGTGACGCTGGGATTGATGAGGATGTCGGCGCTGGCGATCGCCCGGCCCAGCTCGGCCCCTTCGAGATGGCCGGTGAACACCGCATCGGGCAGGCGGCGCTCGAGCCAGCCCCGCGCCGGCCCCTCGCCCACGATCAGCGGGCGCAGCGGCTGCCCGCCGGCGCGCAGGGCGGCGATGGCGTCGGCGAAGATGTCGAGGCCCTTCTCCACCACCAGCCGCCCGAAGAACAGCGGCACCACCTCGTCCGGCGCATAGCCCCTGGCCGCCCGCCACGCGTCGCAGCGCAGCAGGGGATTGAACAGGCCGCGATCGACCCCGCGCCCCCAGATCGACACGCGATCGGCCCCGAGCTTGCCGCGCAATTCCTCCGCGATGGGCGGCGTGGGGGCCAGCACATGGTCGCAATCGCCGTAGAACCGGTCGAGATAGGCTTCGATCGTCGGGCGCAGGAAACCCAGCCGGTAATATTCGAAATAGGTCTCGAACCGCGTGTGGAGGCTGGCGATGACCGGAATACCCTTCGCCCGGGCATGCTTCTGCGCCTGCCGGCCGAGCAGGTCGGGCGCCGAAAGATGCACGATATCGGGCCCGAAAGCGTCGAAATCCGCCCGTGCGGCGCGAGTGAAGCCCAGCGCCAGCCGATATTCCGGCCGGCCCGGCAGGCTGAGCGAGCGCACCGGGCGCACATCGCCGACGCAGTCGAAGGCCGGGCGCGGGGCGCGCGGGCTGTAGATCCGCACCTCCGCCTGCCTTTCGTACAGCAGCCAGGCCACCAGCCGGTTGAGCGCCTGGTTCGCGCCGTCGCGCACGCAGTCGTAATTGCCGGAAAACAAGGCGACCCGCAGCGGAGGCCGGGACACGGATCGCGGCTGGGGCCGAGACAGGGGCCGCGGCAGGGCCGGGGGGAACTGGAGCAACGTCATCGCGAGGCTTACGCTCGCCGAACCGCGTTTATTCCATCGGAGGAAGAAAATAGGAGGGCCGGCGGAAACAAGCGCTGATCCCGCCCTTTCCGGCCATTGACCCGCCCCGCGAACTGCACCATAGGCCGCGCACGGCAATGGATTTCTGCCGGGCCCTCGGGCCGAACCGCTCCCTTGGCGGAGCTGATGATTCCTACCTGTCGCCGTTCGGCAACAAGGAGGAATCGTGCGCGCTACATTTCGCAACCTGTTCGCTACGCTGAACGTCGTCGCCTTCGTCCGCACGCGGCGCGATCATGCCGTGTCGGTGCTGCGGTGGACGATCCTGCTGGTGCCGATGGCGGCGGCGGTGGGGACGCTGTGCGCCGCCTTCCTCTGGAGCCTCGACGCCGCCACGCGCGCGCGGTTCGATCATCCCTGGCTGCTGTTCCTGCTGCCCGTGGGCGGCGGAGCGGTGGGGTTGCTCTATCATCGGCTCGGCCGGTCGGTGGAAGGGGGCAACAACCTGATCGTGGAGCAGATCCACGAGCCGGGCGGCGGCGTGCCGCTGCGCATGGTGCCGCTGGTGTTCCTCGGCACCGTCGTCACCCACCTGCTGGGCGGATCGGCAGGGCGCGAGGGCACCGCGGTCCAGATCGGCGGAAGCATCGCCAGCGTCACCGCGCGGCTGTTCGCTCTCGACGCGCCCAGCTTGCGGATCATCCTGATGGCGGGCATCGCCGCCGGCTTCGGCGCGGTGTTCGGCACCCCGCTGGCCGGGGCGGTCTTCGCGCTGGAAGTGCTCGCGCTGGGCCGGATCGAATATGCCGCGCTGGTGCCCTGCCTGATCGCGGCGCTGGTGGGCGACTGGACCTGCCATGCCTGGGGCATCCAGCACACCGCCTATTCCGTCCGCGGCATCCTGCCGGAGGCCGGGGCCCTGCTCACCGAGCCCCTGTTGCTCGGCAAGGCGGCGATCGCGGGAGTCGCCTTCGGCCTCGCCGGGCTCGCCTTCGCGGAAGCCAACCATGTGCTGGGCGGCTGGTTGAAACGAGCCGTGCCTTATGGTCCCGCGCGCCCGGTGATCGGCGGGCTGGCGATCATCGGGTTGGTCGAGCTGCTCGGCACGCGCGCCTATCTGGGGCTCGGCGTATGGTCGGCGATCCCCGGCGATCCCACCATCGCCGGCTTCTTCGGCGCCCCGATCGACCCGTGGAGCTGGGCGCTCAAGATGCTGTTCACCGTGGTCACGCTCAGCGCCGGCTTCAAGGGCGGGGAGGTGACGCCGCTGTTCTTCATCGGCGCGGCGCTCGGCAATGCGCTGGGCGGATTGCTGGGCGCGCCGGTCGACCTGTTCGCCGCGCTCGGCTTCGTCGCCGTGTTCGCCGGAGCCGCCAACACGCCGCTCGCCTGCACGATCATGGGCGTCGAGCTGTTCGGCGGCGCCCATGCGGTGCCGATCGCGGTGGCCTGCTTCATGGCCTATCTCTGCTCGGGCCATAGCGGCATATACCTGTCGCAGCGCGTCGCCGTTCCCAAGCCCGGCAACGGCCTGCTACCCCCCGAGGCCACACTGCGCGACGCCCGCGCGCTGCGCCCTCGACGCCGGGCCTGATCCCAGGCTAGCAGCTACCGCACGGGATCAGGCTCCGGTCGATCGAGGATCGGCAAGATCATACGCAGCAATAAGCGCCGCCTAGAACGACGCCCTCACCGCGAGCATAGCGGCCCGTGGCTCGCCATACATGTTATAGTTATAGGGGCTGCTGATCGCCTGATAATACTTATGGTCCAAGACGTTGGTGACACTCAGTGTCGCGTCCACGTTCTTCGTGATCTGATACCCCAGCTGGGCCGACAGAATGGCATAAGCCTTCTGCTCGATCCGCGGGTTCGAGCTATACATCAGGCTCTGTGCCAGGATGCCTCCCCCGATCGTCCACCGGGAGAGCGGGCCATTCGGCGCTCTGTAGGTCGTCCAGAGTTTCAGCAGATGCCGTGGAGTATTCGTCGAGAACGGGCGACCCACATTGTCCGGGTTTGCATCGGTCAGGAACTCGGTTTCGTTGTAGGTATAACCCAGTGTGAGTTGCCAGCCGGGGACAGGACTGCCCGCCAACTCGGCTTCGATCCCCTGACTTTGAACCAGGCCCGCTGCAATGTAGCACGGATCGAAATCCCCGCAGCCAATATGCGTGGGATCGGGATCGACCATTGCACGGTTGGTATCGCGAATCCGGAAAACGGCCAATGTGGCGTACAGTCCTCCATTGAACAGACTGGCCTTCGCACCGATTTCCGCCTGCCACCCGATCCTGGGCGGCAGTATCTCTTTCAGATAGGTCATTTCCGATTGGGGAGTGAAGATGTCGGAATAGCTGCCGTAGAGCGAAAGCTTCGAACCGAGATCGACAACCACGCCAGCATAGGGTGAAAAGCGATTGCTGGCGCTGTTCGTGCCCTCGGACCAATCCCCGACTTCGCTAGGGAAACTCCCTCGGCTCTTGGGATGGTAGCTCGTGGTTCTTCCCCCCAGGACGAGCGTTAGCGGTTCCAGCACCCGGAGGCGGACATTGCCGTAAAAGCCGGACTGAACCGTGTAGTTGTCCCATCCGTAAAAGTAGGGGGCAGCTTCCTCCGGAGTGGCGGTGATCTCATCCACACGGGGATCGAATACATTGATGTCCGGAATATCGCCGAAGCCCATTCGCCCGATCGCACGATTGGACTCCCGATTGTATCCGATGAGCAAGGAGTGCTCTCTTCCGAACAGCGTGAAGGGACCTCCGACGTTTACGTCCAGACCTTGCTCCCGGCTGGTGCCCGGGATGTTTGAAAGCAGGATGTTCGTGAGATTGTCGGCCGGATCGACGGCCCCGGCGGCATAGCTCTCCACCGTATGCGATACCGATTTCCGGTAGCGATACATCACCTTGGCGTTCCAGCCTCCGCCGAAGCTGTGTCGGATTTCCGCGAGCCCTTCGTAGAACTGATAATCGGTCTTTGCGAAGGGAGCGATGAAGCTGCGTGATCGCGGAAGGTCGATGAAACTGCCATCGGTGTATGTCGGCAGTCCGCCAGCGAAAGGCTTGCCCCGATGCTTTTGCGCATTTCCTGAAATGCTGATCGTCGTGTTCGGCGTGACGTCGTATTCCAGGATACCATATCCGAGCAGATGCCTGTCATAGGCCGTATCATAGAAATAATGGCGGTCCTGCCATGATATGACTCCGCGAACGCGGAGCGAACCCGATGCATTCAGCGGTGAAGAGACATCGAGCGCCGCCCGGTAATTTTCCCACGAGCCGAGCATGACGTTCCCGCTGATTGCCAGGTGATCGAGAGGCCGTTTGCGGCTGAGATTGACGGTGCCGCCCGGACTGCCGGTGCCTTGAAGAACACCGGCGGGGCCGCGCTGGATTTCGATTCGGTCATACATCTCAAGATCGAAAGCATCGCTCGGAGAGGCGAAGCTCCTCATTCCGTCGACTTGAAGCTGGAGTTCATAGCCACGAACGCCGACGCCAAAGCCGCCGGACGAAAGGCTGCCTAACGTCACGCCGGTTATCTGGCGAAGAGCTTGGTCGACCGTCACGAAATTCTGATCGTCGATCTGTTGCCGCGTCAGAACGGATACGGATTGGGGGATTTGCCGGAGCGGCACGACCTCCTTTCCGAGGCTTGCGACTTCCGCCTTGTAGGAACGCTTGCCTTCTGTGGCCGCAGGATCGCTGGTGATGCTCGATCCAAGGTTTTGCTCTGTGTCGACCGCCCCCTCCACCCGCACCGGCCCGAGCTGCATCGCGCCTCGCGTATCGGGCAGGCGCTCGATCACCACCGTCCGTGCTTCGCGGTAGCGCCAGCCGAAGCCGGTGCCGGTCAGCACTTGCGAGAGTGCCTGTTCGACCGTCATCGTGCCGGAGACGCCGCCGCTGCGGATGCCGGCCAGCTCGGCCGAGGTGAAGAAGATGCGGATGCCGCCCTGGTCGGCCACGCGGGTCAGGGCGGAGTCCAGCTCCTGCGGCGGCACGTCGAAGCGCAGCTCGCCGGCGCGGGCCTGTGTGGCGCTGGCGCCCGCCTGGGCGTGGGACGCGGCCGGCACGGCGGCGATCGCCAGCACGGCGGAAGACAGCAGGATATGGCGCAGCCGGCCGGAACGAAGCCGCGGCGCGGTCAGTCGGAACGTCATCGAGATCAATCCCCCTTGGAGCGTGGCAGGCACCCGCCCGCGCCCTTTCGGCGCACTTGCGAATGCCTCTCAATTACTGAGACGAAATCCGCCATGCCGATTTGCAGCGGGCAAATCGCGGAAGGGTGAAAAAATGGGGAGGAGGCCTTCCCATCCCGTAGTCTTACCTCGTCACCCCAGCGAAAGCTGGGGTCTCGGGTGGAGGTGTCGAGGCCTTAGATGCCAGCTTTCGCTGGCATGACGAAGGAAGCTAGCGGGCCGATGCCTCTTGCGGAAATATCCGTCATTGCGAGGGGCAAAGCCCCGAAGCAATCCAGGGCGGCACGTGGGACTCTGGATTGCTTCGGGGCTTTGCCCCTCGCAATGACGAGGTCTGTGCAATACCCCCTCTCCATTCCTTGCGGGAACAGGGAGGGATTTCCGCCGCTCAGCCGATGAGGGTGAGGAAGGGGAGGCGCGTGACGGGGACGTCCACGGTGGCGGAGATGGCGCGCAGCAGCGCCGGGGGATCGTCCAGCTCGAACACGCCGGTCACTTCCAGCCGCTTGAGCCGCTCGCCCCGGACGATGACCTTGCCGAGCTGGTAGCGTTCCAGCTCGGCCGCGACCTCGCCCAGGGGGCGGCGGTTGAAGATCAGCTTGCCGCGCGACCAGGCAGTGAGCGCCTCTCCGTCGACGCTGCGCACCGCGCTCTGGAAGCCCTGGCCATAGGCGATCTGCTGGCCGGCGGTGAGCCGGGCGGCCTCCGATCCGCTGCGGACCTCGACCACGCCTTCCGTCACCACCACATCGTTGATCGCGCCCCGCCGGCGCACGGAATAGACCGTGCCCACGGCACGCGCCTCGCCCCCGCCGGCGGCGACGACGAAGGGCCGGGCGCCGTCCTTCGCCACTTCGAACAGCGCCTCGCCCGCATGCAGCGTGAGCCGCCGCTCGCGATCGGAGAAGTCGGCTGAGAGGGCCGTGGCGGTGTTGAGCCAGGCGATCGACCCGTCTTCCAGCACGACCCGCTCGCGCGCGCCCACGCCCGTCGCATAATCGGCGAGCAGCCCCGAGGGCGGCCCGAACGCGCCGCTGCCGATCACGCCGGCCGCAGCGGCGGCAACGGCGGCGCCGCCGGCCAGGGCCGCGCGACGGCTGAAGCGATGCGTGGGGGCAGGCGGCGGGCGGCGCAGCGCGGCGCCGATCTCGCGATATTCGCCGGCCTGCCTCGTAGCGCCGATATCCGCCATGATCGCGGCGGCTTCGGCCGCGGCTTCGGCATGGGCCGGGGAGCGGCCGCGCCATTCCTCGAAGGCGGCGCGATCCTCCGCCGTCGCCAAGCCCGAGCCGAGCAGGACGATCCACTCGATCGCCTCGTCGCTCAGCGCGACATTGCGCGGGGCGAGCCGGGGCCGGGAAGGGCCGTCATCGCTCATCGCGGCAATCCGGGCGGTTGAAGAGACGCGACGCTTCGGCGCAACGGCGGAATCTCCGAATCGGGGAAGGGCATGCTTCCCTCATAAGCAGAGACGCTTCCATCGCGCCAAACTTGCAGCGCAATCCGCGCGGCCATGCTCAGTCGAGCTGCCAGAGCCGATCCCGGCAATGGCGCAGCGCCTGGCCGATATATTTGGCCACCATGCTGGGCGACACGCCCAGGCGTTCGGCGATCTCGCGATGGCTGAGGCCGTCGATCCGGAACATCAGCAGCGCCAGGCGCGCCTTGGGCGGCAGCGTGTCCAGCGCTTCCTCGAACTGGCGCAGCCGGTCCCGCCCGATCGCCTCCTGCTCCGGCGAGGGGGCGGGGTCGGGAATGGCCTCGTCCGGCTCCCCGCCGGTGAACCACGCGGCCTCGCGCCCGTCGCGGCGCATGGCATCGATCATCAGGTTGCTGGCGACGCGATAGACATAGGCGCGGCGGTTCCCGATGCCGGCCGCTTCGGGCGCGATCGCGGCGAGGCGGACATAGGTATCCTGCGCGATGTCCGCCGCGCGCTCGACATCGCCCGTGCGGCGCACGAGGAAGCGCAGAAGGTCGCCATAGTGCTCCCTGAACGCGGCGATCAGACCCGACGCATCATCGCGTGCCATACGCTCGATCCGTTCTCTTCCCTTGCGCCGCCTCCGCGGATGCGGAGGTTTGCCGTGGCGGCGCGCCCGCCCGGGGCGGGCGCGCCCTTGCCGCCTAGCCGGTTTGCGACTCGTTCTCAACAACCTCCTGCTTCAGCCCGAGCAGTCGCCCCAGCTCTCCGCGCCGGTCCATGAGGTCCGCCAGCGAATAGCGATGCAGCACGGCGAGGAAGGCCTGGACGGCTTCCCTGAGCACGCCGGTCATGCCGCAAGCGGGGGAAATCACGCAGCTTCCGCAATCGACCAGGTCGAAGCCCTCCTCGGTATGGCGGACCAGCGCCCCGATATTGATCTGCCCGGCCGGCCGGCCGAGGCGGATGCCCCCGCCGCGCCCGCGAACGGTCTCGACATAGCCCGAGCGGGCCAGCTCGTTGACCACCTTCATGAGGTGGTTCTGCGAGATGCGGTAGGCGCGGGCGATCTCCGCGATCGAGCACAGGCGATCGGGCCGCGCGGCGAGATAGAGCAGCACGCGCATCGAATAATCCGTGAACAGCGTCAGTCTCATGCCTGCTCCGGCAAAGCCCCCGAACGGGCCATGGATGGGTTCGCCGCGATAATATGCATTTTTATTGCATCTTTAAAAGGCCGGTTATAGCCTCATAGCCGAAACGTGGTTGGAGCATGAGTCGTGGCAAGCCCCTCGGGTATCGACGAAGCGGGGCTCGAACGCCTGGTGGGTGAATTCTATGCCCGCGTGCGCGCCGATGCCGAGCTCGGCCCGATCTTCAACGACGCGATCCATGACTGGCCCGAGCATCTCGAAAAGCTGGCAGCCTTCTGGTCCTCGGTGATGCTGACCAGCGGCCGCTACAAGGGGCAGCCCGTCCCCGCTCATCTCAAGCACAAGGACCGGATCACGCCGGCGCTGTTCGACCGCTGGCTGGGCCTGTGGAAGCAGACCACCGACGAGCTGATGGAGCCGGACGCGGCCGCCGCCCTCCAGTCCAAGGCGGCGCGGATCGCCGAAAGCCTGCAGCTCGCCATGTTCTTCCGGCTGGATCGCCAGCCCGGCCCCGGAAACGGCAGGGTCGCCCCAGCCTGAACTGGATGGCCTGAACTGGATGGCCTGAACTGGATGGCCTGAACCGGATGGCCTGAACCGGATGGCCTGTCCGGCTGGGGCGATCTTGCGGTCAGCCAGCAAAAACATTCATTTGCCGGAGCGGTGCAAACGCCTCAACCTCAAGCCTGGTGCAGGCTTCGGGCCTCATGCGATCTGGCCGAGGCCTGTCCCGAGCAGGGGAGGATGCCGCATGAAGGGACAGGCGACGCGCAGCTCGGCCTCTTCCGGCTCGTTCCCATGGCGCGGGGTGGCGTGGACGGTGATCCTGGCGATCGCCGCCTGGGGCCTTCATGGCCTGCGTGAGCGCCATATGCTGAGCGACGGGCAGCTGGCGGCCCTCCTGTTCGCGGCGATCCCCGTCGCGGCCTTCACCCTTTCCCGCACCGGCCGCCATCGTTCCGGGAAAGCCAAGCGCGAGCCGTGAACCTGCGCCCTCGCGGCGGCGCAGGGGCGCAGCCCGCCTAGCCGCGCGGCTGGACGATGCCCTCCTCGGTCAGGATCGTCGCCATCGGGATGTCGTAGGGCTGCGGATGGATCGTGGGCAGGGCAGCCTGGGAGAAGCCGACGCCGATCGTCCGCGGCATGGCCTTCATCGCGGCCAGGGTACGATCGAAGAAGCCGCCGCCATAGCCCAGCCGATACCGCTCGGGATCGAAGCCGACGAGGGGAGCGATCACGATCTCCGGCACCACCTCCGGGCCTTCGGCGGGGATCGGGATCTTCCACACCCCATGGGCAAGCTTGTCTCCCGATTTCCATTCGCGGAATATCAGCGGCGCGCCTTTGCGGACGACCACCGGCAGCGCCGTGCGGATGCCGCGATCCCGCAAGGCGCGCAGGAACGGCACGAGTTCCGGCTCGCCGCGGAACGGCCAGTAGCCGCTCACCATCGCGCCGCGCGCATCGCCGATCAGTTCGAGCAGGGCCTCGCCGATCCGCTCGCTCCAGCGCGCCCGCTGCGAGGCGGGGACGGCAAGCCGCATCTCGATCAGGCGCGCCCGCTCGCTCTTGCGCCACTGGGCGACATCGATCGCCGGCTCGGCCATCCCCATTCCCGGTACGGCGCTCATTCGCCGGCCACGGGCAGCTCCACCAGCCTCAGATAGGGCTTCAGCGTCCGATAGCCCTGCGGGAACTGGCGTGAGGCTTCCTCGTCCGAAAGCTTGGGGGAGATGACCACGGCATCGCCCGGCGCCCAATTGACCGGGGTCGCGATGCTCCGCGCATCGGTGAGCTGGAGGCTGTCGATCGCCCGGAGGATCTCGGCGAAATTGCGGCCGGTGCTGGGCGGATAGGTGAGGATCAGGCGGACCTTCTTCGCCGGATCGATCACGAAGACCGAGCGCACGGTGACCGCCGGATCGCTTTCCGGATGGATCATGCCGTAAAGCGAGGAGACGCGCGCATCCGGATCGGCGATCATCGGGAAGTCGAGCGCGGCGCCCTGCGTCTCCTCGATGTCGACCTCCCATCTGTGATGGGCTTCCACCGGGTCCACGGAAAGGCCGATGGGCTTGACGTTGCGCTTGTCCCATTCCGGCCGGAGCCTGGCCACTTCGCCGAGCTCGGTGGTGCAGACCGGTGTGAAATTCTTCGGATGGCTGAACAGCACTCCCCAGCTCGATCCGAGCCATTCATGGAAGTGGATGGGCCCCTGCGTGCTGCCTTGTTCGAAATCGGGGGCGATCTGCCCGAGCTGGATGGTCATGGAGCCTCCTTTGTGATCCGCGCGGCAATGTGGCCCAGCCCCGATCCCCAAACAAACGAATGTTATCTATGGTTTCGAGCAAGAATATTGCCGTGAACCGGCAAATTCAGGCGGAAGCTCCATCGGCAAGGATCCGGTGCAGCCCCTGGGCCACGCAGAAGGCCGGATCGGCCGCCACGACCGCCTCCAGGCCGGTATCCTCCCTGATCCGCGCCGAGAGCCGCGGCAGGAAGGCACTGCCGCCGGTGAGCGTGATGCCATGCGTGTGGAGATCGCGGCTGAGCTCCGGCGGCGTGACGTGGAGAACGTCGCGCACCACGTTCACGATCCGCGCGACATGCCGTTCGACAACCTCGTCCAGCTCGGAAAGCGCGATGCGGAACGATCCGGGGAGGCCCTTCGCCAGGCTTCTTCCGCGGACTTCGAGCTCCTCCTCCCCCGAAGCGGCGCCCCGCCGGGCAGCGGCATGGTCCCGCTTGATCCGCTCCGCGGTGGAACAGCCGATCAGGAACTTGTGGCGGAAATGCAAATGGTCGGCGATCGCCTGGTCCAGCGAGGCACCGCCCACGCGCACGGAGCGGGTGATGCAGATGCCGCCCAGCGACAGGACCGCCACCTCGGTCGTCCCCGCGCCGCATTCGACGATCATCGCCCCATGCGGCTCGTCCACCGGGAGGCCGGCCCCGATCGCGGCCGCGAACGGTTCGGAGACCAGCCGGATGGAACCGATGCCCGCATCGCTCGCGGCGGTCCGCAGCGCCGCACGTTCCGCCTGCGTCGCGTCGGCCGGCACGCCGATCACGGCATGCGGCTTGCGCATCCGCTTGCGGCCGAAGGCGCTCGGCAAGGCATAGCGCAGCAATTGCGTCGCCGCGCCGATGTCCTGCAGCACGCCCCGCTGCAGCGGCCGGCGTACTTCCAGGGAGCGGGGCGTACGGTCCGACATCGCTCGTGCCGCCGATCCGGCCGCCACGAGCGTGGACACGGTATCGCGACGGGTGAAGCAGCAGAGGGAAGGTTCGTCGAAAACGATGCCTTCGTCGCGGCGGATCAGACGCAGGTTCGCCGTCCCGAAGTCGATGGCGAGGTCGACGCGTCGCCAGGAAAGCTCATTGGTCATGACAAGCAGACTAGCGGGGGCCGCCGGCCTTGTCTCGCCCGGACGGCGCATCTTGTCGGGCCGGCGGGGCGGGTGCGCCTTTTCGCTCCAGGAACGCGTCGGCAAGCGCGATGGCAGCCCGATGACTGTCCGCCATCGCCTTGAGCTCCGCATGGAGCGCATCGTCGCGCACGCGGGGCAGGAGCCGTTCCAGCCGGTGGAGGATTCGGGCCTGATCGCGATTGAGCGCCAAAAGGTGCCCAAAAGGGTCCCATAATGCCTTCCTGGGACCCCGGGCCTTGCGCGGGGGCGATCCTCCGAGCTGCCGGATCCTCCGCGCCAGCGCGGCGCACCATCCGGCCTTGTCCTTGCCCAGGAGCCGCATCAGCTCGGAATAGCCGGCCGGTTCCGCCGCCTTTCCGCCGATCCGCGCCGCACGGGCGACCGCCCGTTCCGCCTCCAGCAATTCGCCCAGCGCCCGCAGGATCTCCTCCCGATCGGCGAAGCCCATATAGGCATCGGCCTCGGCCGCGTAGCAGACCGGGGAAGACGGCTCGTTCGTCACACCGCGATCCTCGCCGCCGCATGGAGCCCGGCGCGGATGCGATCCATCACTCCCGGGTCCGCCTTCGTCGAGTGGACCACATGGGCGGAATAGGAGAATTCGGGGCTTCCCGGAACCAACGCCAGCCGGCCTTCCTCGAGATAGGAGCGGATGAAGCCCTTGCGGAAATAGCCGCTGCCGCCCGCCGCGAGGATATATTCCAGCGCGAGCGGACCATAGCCGATCGAAACCACCGCATTGGGCTGGTCGGGAAAGGCGGCCTGGTAGCTTGCGGCGAACTCTTCCCCCCAATCGATCTGCACGTGATCCTCGGGCGCCAGCGGTGCGGTAACCGGAGTGGTCCTGGCGAGCACCAGCTTCTCCTCGAACAGCAGCTCCGCGATCATGCCCGGCCGGCTCGGAGCCGCGTAGAGCACCGCCATGTCGAGCGACCCGTCCTGGACCTGCTCCATCAGCCGCTCCGACGTGTCGATCTGCGTGCTCACCGCAATCTCCGGGCATTCCCGCCGCATCCACAGCAGCCAATGCCGCAGGAGCGGATTCCACAGGCTGAGTTCTGCCCCCACGGTCACCACCGTCTCGCGCCCGGGTGGCAGGGCGACGGCACGCTGGGCGCGGGCCCATACCTGCACCAGCGTGGTGGCGAAGCGCAGGAACTGCTCGCCGGCGGGAGTCAGCTTCGCCCCGGCCTTGTTGCGGATGAAGACCGGGCGATCGAGCCGCTCCTCCAGCACCCGGATGCGCGCGCTGACGGCTGTCTGGGTGAGGTTGAGATTGGCGGCGGCCCCGACGAAGCTGCCGGTCTTCACCACCTCCAGGAAGGTACGGGCGATGCCGATATCCAATCCACAATATCCTTATGTTCAATTGGAGATGATATTCACTTCCTTGATGGATCATAGCGACGAAAAACCCCGTGCTCAAGGAGAGCGGAGGTTTAGATAGCTCCACCCATTCAACAAGAAATTTGTGTTAAACTCCCAATAATATTCGTTTGTCTTGCTTTATTTCCGGAAGGACAATCGTCGCATCGAATGAACGCTTCTGATGACAGCGCCCTGGAGGCTCGCCCGATCGAGCCGCCGCGTTGGAACGATGGCGCTGACTTGGGACGGAGTAACATGGCAAGCGAAACGCCGGTGGCGGCCCTGAACCCGCAGCAATGGCGGCTGGTGCAGGAACTGGCTGGAACGCTGACGCCGTTCCAGGCCCAATGGATCAGCGGCTATTTCGCCGGGCTGAGCGCAGGACTGCCGCTATCGGACCCGCAGGCAATGCCATCGGGCGCGTCCGCCGCGCGCAAGCTCACCGTCCTCTTCGGCACCGAAACCGGCAATGCGGCCGAAGTGGCCCGCGCGCTCGAAACGGCGGCAAAGGCGAAGGGCCTGGCCTGCACCCTGTCCGACATGGCGGATTACAAGGTGCGACAGCTTTCGGGAGAAGAGGACCTGCTGATCCTGGTCAGCACCTATGGCGAGGGCGATCCTCCGCAACCCGCGACGGGCTTCTTCGAATTCGTCGAGGGCCGCAAGGCGCCGAAGCTCGAGGGCGTGCGTTTCGCGGTATTGGCCCTGGGCGATTCCACCTACGAATATTTCTGCCAGGCCGGCAAGCGCCTCGACCAGCGGTTCGAGGAACTGGGCGCGCGCAGGCTGGCCGAACGGGTCGATTGCGACGTCGATTACGAGGAAGCGGCCGAAGCCTGGATTCGGGCAATTATCGAACAGCTCGGCGCCGAGGCATCCGAAAGCAGGGTTCCAGCCGCGGCCATGCCCACCGCGGCCCCCGGCGCCCCGGCCGTAAGCCACGACAAGCGCAATCCGTTCCCCGCCCCAATCATCGACAACATCGCCATCGTCGGACGCGGATCGAGCAAGGAAACCCGCCACATCGAATTCTCGCTGGCCGGATCGGAGCTGGCCTACGAACCCGGCGATGCGCTGGGCATCGCGGCGGCCAACGATCCGGCGGTCGTGTCGGCGCTTCTGGACGCCTCGTCGCTGCCATATGATGCCGAGTTCGAGCACAAGGGCCAGACGCTCACCCTGGGCGAAGCGCTGACGCACCGGTTCGAGATCACCGTCTCCACTCCGCGCTTCCTCGACTATTGGGCGCTGTTGAGCGAGGCCGCCACGCTCAGGCAATTGCAACAGGAAGACCGTTCGGGCGAACGTTCCGTCTTCCTTCGCACGCATCATATCGTGGACATCGTGCGGCGCTTTCCGGTCGCGGAGGTGGCGCCGCAAGGCCTTGCCTCGGCCCTTCGCCCCTTGCAGCCCCGCCTCTATTCGCTGGCATCCAGCCTGGCCGCCGCGCCCGGGGAAGCGCATCTGACGGTGGCGCCGGTGCGCTACGAACTGCATGGCGAACCGCGCAGCGGCGTGGCCTCCGGCCTGCTGGCGGACCGCGCCGAGCCCGACACCGTGCTGCCCGTCTATATCCAGGCCAATCCGCATTTCCGCCTGCCGGGCGACGATGTACCGATGATCATGATCGGCGCGGGCACGGGCGTTGCGCCCTATCGCGCCTTCCTGCAGGAGCGCGAGGCCCGGGGCGCGGGCGGCAGGAGCTGGCTGTTCTTCGGCGAGCGCCACTTCCGCACCGACTTCCTCTATCAGACCGAATGGCAGGGCTGGCTCAAGGACGGGACGCTCAGCCGGATGGACGTGGCCTTCTCCCGCGACAGGCAGGAGAAGGTCTATGTCCAGCACCGGATGAAGGAACAGGCCCGCGATCTGTTCGCCTGGCTGGAGGATGGCGCGCATGTCTATGTCTGCGGCGATGCGGCGCATCTCGCGCCGGACGTCCATGCCGCGCTGATCGATATCGTGGCGAGCGAGGCCCATACCGGGCGCGAGGCGGCGGAGGACTATGTCCGCTCGCTCCAGGCCGACCGCCGTTACCAGCGCGACGTTTATTGAGGAGGCCGGCGCCCCATGACCACCACCATCGACCGCAGCCGCGACCTGTCCCAACCGCTCGACCGGCTGGGCGCCGATGAGCGCATGAAGGATGCAAGCGACTTCCTGCGGGGCACCATCGCCCAAGGGCTGCTCGACCGCATCACCGGCGCCGTGCCTTCCGCCGATGACGTGAAGCTGATGAAGTTCCACGGCATCTACCAGCAGGACGACCGCGACCTGCGCGACGAGCGCCGCAGGCAGAAGCTGGAGCCGGCCTATCAGTTCATGATCCGCGTGCGCCTGCCGGGCGGGGTCTGCACGCCGGAGCAATGGCTGAAGCTCGACGAGCTGGCGCGCGCCCACGGTGGCGAGACCCTGCGGATCACCACCCGCCAGACGTTCCAGTTCCACTGGGTGCTGAAAGACAGCCTGCGCCCGATCATCCAGGGCCTGCATGAAACCCTGCTCGATACCGTCGCGGCCTGCGGCGACGACAGCCGGGGGGTGATGTGCACCGCCGATCCGCACAGCTCGCGCTTCCACGCCGAGGTGGCGGCGATGGCGAAGCGGATGAGCGACCATGTGATCCCCAAGACCCGCGCCTATCACGAGATCTGGTACGGTGATGAGCGCATCGCCTCCTCGGAGCCGGAGGAGCCCTTCTATGGCCGCACCTACATGCCGCGGAAGTTCAAGATCGGCTTCGCCCTCCCGCCCTCGAACGACATCGACGTCTATGCCCAGGATCTGGGCTTCATAGCCATCGCGGGACCGGAGGGGCTGGAGGGGTTCAATGTCGCCATCGGCGGCGGCATGGGCCGGACCGACCAGGCGCCGGAGACCTATCCCCGCCTGGCCAGCGTGATCGGCTTCGTGCCCACCGACCGGGCGATCGCCTGCGCCGACGCGGTGATGGCGGTGCAGCGGGACTATGGCGATCGCAAGGATCGCCAGCGGGCGCGCTTCAAATATACGATCGACGACAAGGGGCTCGACTGGATCAAGGCCGAGATCGAACGGAACATGGGCGCCCCGTTCGAGGATGCGCGCCCCTTCCACTTCACGTCGAATGGCGACAGCTATGGCTGGAACACCACGCCGGACGGACGCCATCATCGCACCGTGTTCATCCGGAGCGGGCGCCTGGACCTGAAGCTGCTCGACGCATTCCGCGACATCGCCCGGATCCATCGCGGCACGTTCCGCATGACGCCCAACCAGAATGTCGTCATCGCGGGAGTGGAGACGCAGGATCGCGCCGCGATCGACGCCGTGCTGGCCGAGCACGGGCTGGAGGGGGAGGACGCCTCCCCCCTGCGCCGCAATGCCATCGCCTGCGTCGCCTTGCCGACCTGCGGGCTCGCCATGGCCGAGAGCGAGCGATACCTGCCGACCCTGCTCGACCGGATCGAGGCGATCCTGGGCCGGCACGGGCTGGCGGACGAGCCGATCACCCTCAGGATGAGCGGCTGCCCCAATGGCTGCTCGCGCCCCTATATCGCCGAGATCGGCCTTACCGGACGCGCGCCGGGCAAATACAACCTCTATCTCGGAGGCGGCTTCCACGGAGAGCGCCTCAACCGCATAGTGCGCGAGAATGTAGGGGAAGCCGTGATCCTGGATGTGCTAGAAGAAGCCATCGGCCGATATTCCCGCGAGCGTGAGCCTGGCGAACGCTTTGGAGATTTCACGATCCGCGCCGGGATCGTCCGCCCGGTTCTCGAAGGGCGTTTCTTCAATGAGTGAACAGGACAGGCCCCCACAGCACCCGCAAACCATCTCCGCGTCATTCGGCGTCGCGACCGATAGTGCTTACGGGGCTGTCGCTCCTCCGCTCTATCTTTCGAGCACCTATGAATTCGCGGGATATGACCGCCCCCGCCTCTACGACTACGGCCGGGGCGGCAATCCCACGCGCCAGCTGCTGGCGGACGCCCTTGCCGCTTTGGAGGGAGGCGCCGGCGCCGTGGTGACATCGAGCGGCCTCGCCGCGCTCGATCTCCTGTTCGGCCGGCTGCGCCCCGGCAACCTCATCCTTGCCCCGCATGATTGCTACGGCGGCACGATGCGGCTGCTCAAGGCCCGGTCCGATCGCGGCCATTGCTCGGTCCGCTTCGTCGATCAGTCGGACCCTGTGGCCTTCTCCACCGCGCTCGAGGAAGGGCCGGCGCTGGTGCTGATCGAGACCCCCAGCAATCCCCTGATGCGAGTGGTCGACATCGCGGCGCTGGCGGGCAAGGCGAAGGCGGCCGGCGCAGCGGTTGCGGTCGACAACACCTTCCTTTCGCCCGCCATCCAGCAGCCGATCGCGCTGGGCGCCGATTATGCCGTTCACTCCAGCACCAAATATCTCAACGGCCATTCCGACGTGATCGGCGGGGCAGTGATCGCCGCCGATCCTGCCGAGGCCGCGGACCTGCTGCATTGGGCCAATGTGGTGGGGAGCGCCGGCGCCCCCTTCGATGCCTGGCTGACCCTGCGCGGCCTGCGCACGCTCTTCGCGCGCCTGGAGCGTCAGCAAGCCAGCGCGATGGCCATCGCGACCTATCTCGAAGGTCATCCCGCTGTGGCGAAGGTTCATTACCCGGGGCTCACCTCCCATTCCGGACACGCGATCGCAGCGCGGCAGCAGCGGGGGTTCGGCGCCATGCTGAGCTTCGAGCTGGCGGGCGGGGTCGATGCGGTGATGCGCTTCATCGAGAAGGTGGAACTCTTCACTCTCGCGGAATCGCTGGGCGGGGTAGAAAGCCTCGTCGCGCATCCCGCCACGATGACGCATGCCGACATGGGCGCCGAAGCGCGCGCCGTGGCCGGGATCGGCGATGGTCTGTTGCGCCTGTCGGTCGGCCTCGAAGCCGAGCAGGACCTGATCGCGGGGCTCGAACGGGGCCTGGCGGCATGCGGCCACGAGGAAGGATGACATGCCCGGCCATGTGCTGATCGTCGATCTGTTCGGCCTGGCGCTTGCGGTGACCGGCTTCTGCATGGCTTTCCGCCAGTCTTTCGTCCGCCGCCTCATCGGACGGCCGCCGCAGCCCGACCGGGACGGCAGCGAGGATCCGTTGACCCATATCCTGCGCATCGCCGGCGTCATGGTGATGGTCTTCGGCGTGGTGCTGAGCGGAATGGTGACCCTGTTCAACCTGGGCTAGAAAGGATCGCGCATCGCCATGACCCGGTCCGAACAACGCGGCATCATCCGCATCAGGCGGGCCTACGAGCCCCCCGCGCCTGCTGACGGGAAGCGGGTCCTCGTCGATCGCCTCTGGCCGAGAGGCCTTGCCCGCAAGACGGCGGCGCTCGACTTCTGGCTCAAGGACATCGCTCCGACCCCCGCCCTGCGCAAATGGTTCGGCCATGACCCATCGCGCTTCGCCGTCTTTGCCAAACGCTATCGCGAGGAGCTTGACGCAAATTCCGACGCGGTGGCCGACCTATGCGAGATCGCCGACAGCGGCGACGTGACCCTGCTTTACGCCGCCCATGACAAGCAGGTGAATCACGCCCTCGTCCTGGCCGAATATCTCGAAGAACGCGGATACCGCTTCGATCGCGCGGCGTGACCGGTCCAGGCAGGGAGGGTCAGCGCGCCCGCGGGCGGCTCAGCATCGCTCCCCGGCCTTCGCCCGCGCACCCGCCTGCCGGCCAAGGGCCGCTGCCTCCTGCTTGAGCCAGGCATCCGCGGCTTGCCGCCCGTCCGCCTGCACCCGCCGCTCATATTCGGGGCGCAGCTTCTCCCGATCCCGGGCCATCGAGCAGGCCAGGCTGGCGGTATTCGGATCCCGTTTCGGGGAAACGCGGCTATCCCCGCCGCCATTGTTCGGCGCGGTCTGCTGTTCGAGCAGGTTGCCCTGATGCATGATCATCGCCTGCTGGCCGGCATCGATCAGCGGCGTTTGCCCGAGCGCGCCGCCCGACCACGGCAATGCAGCGCCCAGCAGCAGCATCGGCGCCAACAGCTTCGATCGCATGGGACCTCTCCAGCAATGGAACGGACGCCGGAAGAATAGGCATGGCCGGCCATGGCGGCAATCGAGCACCGACGATCGGCCCCGCCTCTGCGCCCGATAGCGCGGATCGCGCAGCGCGGCGCTTGGCTCCGTTCCACGCGGGATATATGATCCATATACGAATCATATATGGAGACCCCAATGGGAATCGTGAGCATAGACGACGAGTTGCACGATCAGCTGCGCAGGGCGAGCAAGGTATCGTGCCGTTCGATCAATGCGCAGGCCGCCTACTGGATCAAGATCGGCATGCTGTGCGAGATCAGCCCGACACTCAGCTTTGCCGAGATCATCGAACGCGAGCTCAGTTCCGCAGGCGTTTCGGCTCCGCCGCTGGTCATGAGCGAAGCGTGACGAAGCAACCGGAGGAACTGGCGCTGCTGGCCGAATCCGGCCGACTGCTGGCATCCGTGTTCGAGCTGCTCGACCGGACCCCGCTCACCGGCATGTCGACCCTGCAGGTCGACGAGATGGTCGAACGCTTCATCGTCCACGATCTCCATGCCCGGCCCGCGAGCAAGGGCCAGTACGGCTATGGCTTCGTGCTGAATTCCTCGGTGAACGAGGTGGTCTGCCACGGCGTTCCGTCGCAGTCGGTCGTGCTGCGGAACGGCGATATCGTCAATTTCGACATCACGCTCGAAAAGAACGGCTATATCGCGGATTCCAGCAAGACCTATCTCGTGGGGGAGGTTCATCCGGCTGCCAGGAGGCTGGTCCGGACCGCCTATGAAGCGATGTGGATGGGCATCCGCGCGGTTCGCCCCGGCGCGCGGCTGGGGGATATCGGCTGGGCGATCGAACGGCATGCCAAGCGAAACGGCTATTCCGTGGTGCGCGAATATTGCGGCCACGGCATCGGCCGGGAGATGCATGAAGACCCGCAGATCCTGCACTTCGGCAGGCCGGGAACCGGCCTGCCCCTGCGCGAGGGCATGGTCTTCACCATCGAGCCGATGCTCAATCGCGGCCGGCGGAGCGTGAGGACCGAGCCCGACGGCTGGACCGTGGTGACGAGGGACGGGTCGCTTTCCGCCCAATTCGAGCACACCGTCGCCGTGATGGCCTCCGGCGTAGCGGTGCTGACGCTACGCCACGACGAGCAGGACATGATCGGCAGGATGAAGGCCGTGGCCTGAACGAACCGTTCGTTCCCGCCGGCCTGGGCAGCCCGCGCCTCAGCGGCCTCCCGTCGCCGCCGCAAAGCGGTCCGAAGCCACCTTCCAGTTCACCACCTGCCACCAGCTGTCGAGATAATCGGCGCGGCGGTTCAGATATTTGAGGTAATAGGCGTGCTCCCACAGGTCGTTGCCGAGGATCGGCGCGCCCTTCACTTCCGCCGCATCCATCAGCGGATTGTCCTGGTTAGGGGTCGATGTGACGGCGAGCCTGCCGTCCTCGCCCAGGATCAGCCAGGCCCAGCCCGATCCGAACCGGCCGACGCCCGCCGCCTTGAACGCGGCCTTGAAGGCATCGAGCGAACCGAAGCCGGCGTCGATCGCCGCGGCGAGTTCGGGCGAAGGTTCGCCCGATTGGGCCGGCGGCGCCATGCTTTCCCAGAAGAAGCTGTGGTTCCAGTGCCCGCCGGCATTGTTGCGGACCACGGCGGGCAGGGTTCCGGCCTTGGCGATCAGCTGCTCCAGCGATTGCCCGGCCAATGCGGGAGTTTCCCCGACCGCCTTGTTGAGCGTATCGACATAGGCTTGATGATGCTTGCCGTGATGGGTGAGCATGGTCTGCTCGTCGATGGCGGGCTCCAGCGCATCGGCGGCATAGGGCAGGGCAGGAAGCGTGAAGGTAACGGACGCTGACATGGTGGCTTGTCCCTCCGGTTGGACGGCCGGAACGGCGTCATGGAAGCAGCGGACACCGGCACCAGGCCGGGAAGCTCCACATCGCCTTTCCGCATCATTTTAATCGCACCGGCACCCCGGGAAATGCCGCCGCATGGCCTCTTCTCGTTGTAATCCGGGTATGTTTCGCTAACCTTTTTGCTAACGCTTCGCAACTGCGAAGATCAGGGCAAAGAGCGAAAGATGGCCGGAGAAGCCCGCCTTACCAGTTGCCGCGAACGCTGAAGAGGACATTGGCCGGCTCGCCATAGGCGCTCCCGGAGTAGGGAGACGCAACAGTCTGGTAGTAACGCTTGTCGAACACGTTGTCGACGTTGACGGCGGCCGTCCAGTGATCGCCGATCCGGTATTCGCCGCGCAGCGAAACGATCGCATATCCACCCTGCGTCGCCCGGAAAGACTGATCTCCAAACGTGCCCGTGACGTAGGATTTGCTTTGCGCATTCACACCGCCGCCGAGACGGAACCCGGAAAGGCCGCCGCCCATGTCGATCATCGTCCAGAACTTGAAAAGATGGCGGGGCGTCTGCGGCATGAAGGGCATCCCCTCGTTGGCACCGTACCCGAATTCATAGTCGTTGCGATTGAAGGTGTAGCCCGCGGAAACTTGCCAGCCGGGCAGCAGTTCGCCAGTCAGTTCGGCGTCAATGCCCTTGCTCTGGATTTCGGCGGACGCGGTGTAGCAGCATCCCGAGATACTGGGATGCTGGAAAGCGAGCACCGCCTCGTTCCGGCGCTTGACGATATAGCCGGCGAGCGAGGCGGTCAGCCTGCCGTCGAGCCAAGACGCCTTCGCCCCCAACTCGTAGCTCGAGCCCGTGATCGGCTTCAGGACGTTAAGGTCGCTGTCGAATGTATTGCCCTGAGGCTTGAAGATCTCCGCATAGGAGAAATAGGCGCTGATGGCTTGGGAGATGTCCCAGGACAGGCCGCCATAGGGTGTGAAGACCCCGCTCTGCTTGTAGTTCTGGTTTTGCTGGAAGGTGATCGCCCCTGTCACTGTGTCGAAGAAGTCGCCGACCTGGCGGAAGCGATAGTCGCTGTAGCGCCCGCCCAGGAGAGCGTGGAGCCGCCCGGTGATCGACCAGCGCCATGTCCCATAGACGCCGGCCTGCTCCTGGCCGCCCTCATGGTAGATGATGAAGGGATAGACCGGATCGCCCGGATCGGGAATCCCGCGTGGATTGAAGTCGAAGACGTCGATCGAACGATAGACAGCGTCCAGCGAGTAGTAACGAAGCCCATCATAGTCGAACCGCTGCCAGCTGGCCCCGAGCAGAATTTCCTGACGCATCCCCAAGAGATCGAAGCTGCCATTCAGCGTGACATCCCCCATGCGCTGGCGAAGCACGCCGTTTTCGCCGTTTCCATAGAGTTCGCCTGTATAGCCGCTGGCCGGATCGATCGGCGCGAAAGCGTAGGCTTCGACATATCTTGTGTCGATGCGCTTGCGCTGCTGCGACAGGTTGATCTTCAACGTCCAGTCGGCGCCGAGCGACTGTTCGAGCTTCGCGAACAACTCCGGCGTGCTTTCCTTCCATTGGCCCCAAGGGGTGCAGAAGCATGTGCTGCGGGGAAGGCCAAGATCGCCGCCATCGGCGTAGCGCGGAATGCCGGTCGAAAAGGGCACCTCGTCGCGCCGCTCATAGACGCCGCCGAGCGTGAGCAGCGTCGAAGGCGAAAGATCGGCCTCGACGACGCCATAGAGTACGGTCTTGTTCAGCTTGGCGGTATCGTAGAAGAAATGGCGATCTTCATAGGCAGCCACGACACGCCCGCGCAGCTTCCCGTCGAAGCCCAGCGGCCCAGTGACGTCGATCTGCGCCCGATAGCGGCGCCAGCTTCCCGCCAAAGCTTCGAAGATGATCTGGCCGTGATCCAAGGGCCGCTTGCGAACGACATTGATCGTTCCGCCGGCCTCGCCTGCCCCGGAGAATAGTCCATCCGAGCCACGCAGCACTTCGACATGATCGTAGATTGCAAGATCGGGCAGGCCGAAAGACGGAAAGGTGCTGAGAAAAGCGGGCGATCCGCCATCGAACTGAAGGCTCGTAATCGCAAAGCCGCGCGAGAACGGCGTCGGAATATTGGCGCTGCGGCTTTGGTGGGAGACGAGCGTTACGCCCGTGATCTCATTCAGGGCGGCCGACACGTCGGTCAGATTCTGATCCTGAATGCGCTGCGCGGTCAGTACCGACACGGATTGTTGAATCTCACGCGGATCGCGGGGAGTCTTGCCGCCTATGCTGACCGCGCGCGGCGCGTAGGAACCGGTACCTTCCGTCAGAAGGGGATCGGTGTCAGCGCCGTTTGGGCCGAAAGCTTGCTCGCTCACACCCTCGACCCTCACAGGACCGAGCGAGATCGCGCCGCTCGAGACCTCCGGCGCAGGCTCGATCCGCACGGCATCCCGGCCGTCGAACCGGAAGGTGAGGCCCGTACCCGTCAGCAGCCGACTGAGAGCTTCAGCCGGAGCAAGGTTCCCCGAAACGGCCGTGCTGGTCCGCCCTTCCACCAGCGGCCCCTGCGCGGTCACCTGGATGCCGGACTGCTGGCCGAAGATCATCAGCGCTTCGCGCAGCGATTGCGCGGGAATGTCGAATTGCCGGGTGGCGCTTGCAGTTCCCTGCGCCATCGCCGGCGCCGGAGCCACGCTCGCCAGGCCGATGACCGTCATCGACAGCGCGCCGAGAATAACGCCGCGCCGCACCTTGAACCGTTCCGTCACTTCACCCCCTCGTCAACAATCTCGCTTGCGCGAACTCAAATGCGAACAGTTTGCATTTGCGCCTCGCAGGGTGGATGCTCGGGGCGCCGGCTTTTCCTGTAACTTTCGGAAAAAATTTTCGGCACCGGGATAAAGGCTTGGAAGTGTTCGGCTTTCAGCTCTTCGTGACGATCAGCAGCCAAGGAGTGAGCCGCACCACCCGTCCGCCATAAGGTGCGACAAGGAGGCCCAGGCTCCGCACCGGATCGCGGAAATCATAGGTGCCGGTCACGAGCTTTTCGCCGAGCGCGCCGTCGGCAAGGACGATCTTCCCCTTGTACCAGGGCCGCATTTCCTCGATCGCTTCGGCGATCCGGCGGTTGCGCACGAGCACCTTGCCGGAACGCCACTGCCCGATAAGCTCCGGCGCCTCTTCCCCGCCGGCCATCCCGGCATCGGGGACGACACGCACCCATTCCCCGGCGGTCAGCTCGCGGGAGGCGGCCGGTCCCGCGCCACGGCCGTCCACGCGGACCCGCCCATGAACGACCGCGACAGTCGTGGCCTCGCCGATCATCCGCACGTCGAAACCCGTTCCAAGCACGGTCGTGGTGACGTCGCGCGCCGCGACGCGAAAGGGGCGCGACGGGTTGCGCGTCACCTCGAACATGGCCTGCCCCGAAAGGAGCCGGACGTTCCGGGCGTCGGGCGCGTAATCGACCGCGATGGCGCTGTCCGGCCCCAGCGTGACGGTGCTGCCATCGTCGAGGCGCACGGTCTCGACCTCGCCTGCGCCCGAGATGTGATCGGCCTCCAGCCGGAGAGTGAGCGAAGGAAGGGCGAGCGCGAACGCGCAGGCGGCGGCGATCCCCACGGCAGCCGTCCGCCAGGAGCGACGGGAGAGCCGACCCGCGCCACCTCGCCACCGGTTCGTGCGCCTTCGGGGCAAGGCGGAAGCAGTTGGCGGCAATTCGTAGCTGCGCCGTTCGCGTGGAGCGCTGCGGATGGCCTGCGCGGTCTCACCCATCTCGGCCCAGGCTGCCGCATGGCGCGGATCGGCCGCCAGCCATTCGGCGAAGCGCGCCTTCAAACCCTCGTCATCCGGCTCCTCGCGCAAGAGGACGAACCATTCCGCTGCGGCACGCTCCGGCGTGCGTCCATCGAGCGTCATGTTCCGCCAGCCAGCCGGGAACAGGCGCGGACCGCGATCGAAGCGTGGCGCCGTGAAGGGCGTGTAGGCCTGCATATGGCGTAGATGTTCAGGCGCACGCTTTTTCCGGCGATTTTTCCGCGAGCCATGGCATTCACGATCCTTGCCGGCGCCGCTGGTTGCAGATCTCCATGCCCTCCACGATGAGGCTGTGGGTATAGGATACGGACAATCCCAGCCGTTCGGCGATCTCGCGCAGCTTCAATTCCTCGAAATGATACATCTTGATCGCCGCCTTCTGGCGCGCGGGCATGGAGTCGATCGTATCGAGCACCAGTTCCATCGTCTGGCGGGCGATCAGCTCCGCCTCCGCCGAAGGCCGGTCATCGGCGATCTCTGGCATATCCTCGGCCGTCCAGGGCATCTCGCGCGCCTCGCGTCGCGCCCGGGCGAAAACGAGATTGCGGATGATGCGGCGCATGTAGCCGACCGGCTCGCGGATCGCGCCGGAATCCGCGTGCCGGTCCAGCAGCATCCACGCTTCCTGAACGATGTCCTCGGCCCCGGCGCGATCGCCCGACAGCTTGCCGGCATAGCTAACGAGCGTGTCGCGGTGCGTCCTGTAGAGGCGCAAAGCTAAGCGTTCGTGATCCAAGGTGAGCAACTTCCTACTGCGCGATATCTCGCGCGGAAGTGGGAGATGACCAACCAGTTGCGAGAAATTCGCAATAAAATTAGCGAAAGGCGGCCCACCTCGCAACGAAAACCGGCCAAGGCGCTACAATGGGAGGTTTCCGCCATCTGGCGATATTTTTCGCTATCGCCGGAAAACAAATGGTGCCCAGAAGAGGACTCGAACCTCCACGCCCTTTCGAGCGCCGCCACCTGAAGACGGTGCGTCTACCAATTCCGCCATCTGGGCACGGGCCGCGCGTCGCTCGCACGGCAGGTAGGGGCGGGCCGATAGCGGGAGGCGGGGCGGGTTGTCAACGGATTCGCGGGAGGAATCGCAAACACTTGCTCGCTGCCTCGTTCACGGCCCGCTTGCGGCCCGGCGCGGCTTGCGGCATGGCCGGCGCGAGATCCGGGACTCAGACAAGGAAGGCGGTCGGAACCCCATGGCGAAACGTGGTGCGCTCGACGGAAAACTGGTGGTGCTGATCGGCGGCAGCGGCTTCTTCGGTACGCATGTCGCGCAGGAGCTGCTGCGCCGGGGCGCCCGGCTGCGCATCGCCTGTCGCCATCCCGAAAGGGCCTTCCGCCTCAAGCCGCTGGGCAATCTCGGGCAGATCCAGTTCGCCCGCGCCGACGTCACCCGGCCTGACAGCATCCGCGCAGCAATGGCCGGGGCCGACGCCGCCGTGTATCTCGTGGGTTCCTTCTCGGGCGATCTCCGGGCGCTGCATGCCGATGGCGCAGCCACCGCGGCACAAGCGGCGAGCGAGGCGGGGGCGGAAAGCTTCGTCTTCATCTCCGCGATCGGCGCCGATGCCGGGTCCGAGGTGGAGTATGCGCGCACCAAGGCCGAGGGCGAGAAGGCCGTGCTCGCCGCTTTCCCGCGGGCGACGGTGCTGCGCCCCGCCGTGCTGTTCGGCGAGGACGACCGCTTCGTGAACATGTTTGCCGGCCTGATCGCAACCCTGCCCGTGATGCCGATCTTCGGCGCCGAGGCGAAGCTGCAACCGCTCTGGGTAGACGATGCGGCCGAAGCCGTGGCCAACGCGTTGTCCGATCCCGCGGCGCATGGGGGCAGGACCTACGAGATTGCGGGCCCCGAGCCGCTGACCATGGGGCGGATCAACCGGATGATCGCCGAGGGCGAGTGCCGCAACCGCATCTTCGTGGAAATGCCCGACGCGCTCTCCGCCCTTTTCGCCGCCTTGCCCGGCACGCCGATGAACGGCGGCCAGTGGAAGCTTCTCAAGGCCGGCAGCACCCCCTCGGGTGCGCTTCCCGGACTGGACGCGCTGGGCATCGCGCCAAAGCCGCTGGAACTGTTCCTCAACCGCTGGCTGGTGCGCTTCCGCAAGCACGGCCGCTTCAGCGCAAAGGTACGCGCCTGAGTCGGGAAACCCCTTTCGGGACGCGCGCCTCAGGCCTGTTTCAGGGTGTTGGCGTATAGCGCCAGGAGGCGGGTCCAGGCTCTTTCGGCTTCGGGCTGGTCGTAAGCGGGAGAATCCGGCACGGTCCAGCCGTGGTCGGCGGCGTAGACCTCGACCTCCGCCTTTGCGCCCGCGACATCGGCCGCCTTGCGCAGCATGTCCTTGTCGGTCGGGCTCTTGGCGTCGTCATTCTGCGCGATGGCGAAGAGGTAGCTGGTCCCCGCAGCATCGTCGAGCAGGTTGACCGGGGCCTTGGGATCCTCGCCCACCAGCCCGCCGCCGTGGAAGGAGGCAGCCGCAGCGATCCGTCCACCGGAGCCGGCGGCGCTCCACACGGTGAACGGGCCGCCCATGCAATAGCCTTGCGTACCGATACCCTTCGCCGCGTCTGCCGCCGCCTGCCCGCCAAGCCAGGCGACCAGCGCCGCGGCGTCGGCCATGATCGCCTCCGCCGTGAGTTTCGCGCGCCAGGGGCCGACCTTCTGGAAGCCCCCATTGCCCGCGAAATCGGCGAAATCGGAGAATTGCGGCGCGGGCACATCGCGATAATAGGGGTTGGCGACGAGCACGGCATAGCCTTCCGCCGCCAGCCGGCGGGCCATAGCCTTCTTCGCCTCGCGCAGGCCGGCAATGTCAGGCCACAGGATCACGGCGGGATGCGCGCCGCTGGCGGGATGGACGAAGAAGGCGCCCATCGTGCCGGCCCCCGCCTCGATCGCCACCATTTGCTCGGCAAGGCCCGCCGCGCCCGCATCGGATGCGGTACAGGCCAACAGCGTGGCGGCGGCGCCCATCGCGGCGAATTCGCGCCGGCTGACGCCTTTCGCCCAGCGCGCCAGGTCGGATTCGTCGCACATGCAGGCCTCCTTCGGCTATCCTTGTCCGAGGGGGAGGATAGCAGAGGGAGGGGATGGGTCCAGAGCCTGGGAGCCGGGCGCCAGGAGGAGGGCCTCAACCCCGCCCCTCGAAGGAATGGTTTTCAGGTCAGGTCGTCGAGCTTGATGAACAGGCCTTCCTCGGCCGCCTTGTTGGCCTCACGACGAAGCTGCTCGATCTTGAGCCGGCCGGCAGGGGCTTCCTCCACCGGAAGGGCGGCCATCACCGCGGCGTGGATCTCCTCGAAATCGGGGCCGTGCTCGGGATGGGTCAGGATGAGGCCCTTCTGCCTGGTCATACCATCGAGGATCTTCGCGCCGACCTCGTAGGGGTCCATTCCTTCCTCGAAGGCGGTGCCGAACTGTTCCAGCGCTTCCTTCGGCGTTTCGGGGAAACCGCTTTCGCCGAAGCCCTCCGGCCGCTTGAAGGCGGAGGTCCAGGCATTGGTGCGGGTAAGGCCGGGGCAGCATAGCGAGCAGCCGATCCGATGGGGCGCAAGGTTGTAGCGCAGCGATTCGGTGAGCCCGCGCACGGCAAACTTGCTCGCGGTGTAGATGCCGGCCTGCGGACCGGGCAGGAAGGAGGCCATGCTGGCGACGTTCACCACATGGCGGCGGCCGGTGCTGGCCTTGATCTTCGGCAGGAAGCTGACCAGTCCGTTGACCACCCCGCCGAAATTGACCCCCATGATCCAGTCGAAATCGTCGTAGCTCGCCTCGTCGGTAGGCCCGAAGACGGAGACGCCGGCATTGTTCACCAGCACATGCACTTCGCCGAAATGCGCCACCACCTGCTCCGCCACTTCGGCGAAGCGGGCGCGGTCGGTCACGTCGAGCTTCAGGAACAGCGGCTGCTCGTAGCCCTTGGCCGCGAACCATTCGGCGGTGCGCGCCTTGTCCTCCTCGTTGCGGTAGGACAGCGCCAGCCGCATTCCCGCATCCGCGAAGGCCTGCGCCACGCCTAGGCCGATGCCCGTGACCGCGCCGGTGATGAAAGCCACCTGGCCTGCCCATGGACGCTGTTGATCGCTCATATCCGGATTTTCCTCTCGCCAAAACTGTCACGGTCGTTAGTAACTTATCGGACGGATTTTGGGAGATTGTAAATGAGCGAAGTGGAAGGCCGGCTGGCCGCGCTCGAGCATCGCGTGGGCGAGCTCGAGGATGTCAATGCGATCCGCCGCATTCACTGGGCCTATGGCTATTATATCGATTTCAACCGGCCGGACGAGGTGGCGGATCTCTTCGCCGAAGATGGCGTGGTGGTGTTCCTGTCCGGCGAATATGTCGGCAAGGCGGGCGTGAAGCGCCTCTATGGCGACTGGATACAGCAGCGCTTCACCGGCGGCCGCCCCGGCCCGGTGGACGGGCTGCTGCTCGACCATTTCCAGATGCAGGACATCATCACCATCGCGCCCGACCGGCAGACCGCCAAGGGCCGCTTCCGCGGCCTGCTGTTCGGCGGCTGGCATGACGACTTCCAGGAGACGCGGGAAGAGATCATGCCGCAGCAATTCATGGAAGCCGGGATCTACGAGAACGACTACGTGCGCGAAGACGGCGTGTGGAAGATCCAGCGGCTCGACTACAAGATGCAGTGGCAGGGCAATTACGAGGAAGGCTGGGCGCATACCACCAGCCACCTTCAGCCCGCGGACAAGCTCTATCCGGAAGATCCTGTGGGGCCGGACCGGCTGCTCCCCAGGGAGGAATACCGCAAGACCTGGCCTTATCGCCACGACGTGCCGATGCATTTCGCCCATCCCCGGTTCGGGGCGCTGCTGGCGGGGCAGGAAAGGAAATGATGCGCGGCGCCCTCGCAACCATGCTTGCGGGGGCGCTGGCCTCCGTGGGCATGGGCCCGGCTCCCGCCTTCGCGGCGCCCTTGGAGCCGGCCGTGGCGGCGCAGAGTTGCACCCTTTCCGCGCGCGAGGTGGCGACCCGCTTCATGAACACACTCTATCTCGACGGCGATGTGCGCGGCGCGTTCGAGACCTGGGTCGATCCCGATTATATCCAGCATAATCCCCATGCGAAGACCGGCAGGCAGGCGGCGATCGACTTCCTCGAAGCGGCGTGGAAGGCCAATCCCCGGCGCCAGTCGATCATCCATCGCGTGATCGCGTCGGACGGGCTGGTGGCCTTCCATATCGAAACCCGCAACAGCCCCGAGGAACGCGGCGCGGCCGTGGTGGACATCCTGCGGGTGAAAGGCTGCAAGGTGGTCGAGCATTGGGACGTGATCCAGCCGATCCCGGAAAGCACCCCCAACGGCAACGGGATGTTCCGCTCGATCGAGATCAAGACGGAAGGCAAGACGTCCGAGCCCTGCACCCTGTCCACCCGCCAGGTGGCGGACGGGTTCGTCCCGCTGCTTTACGGCCAGGGCAAGGTGCGCGAGGCCTATGAGACCTGGGTGCATCCCGACTATGTCCAGCACAATCCCCACGCGCAGAGCGGGCGGGATGCGGCGATCGCCTTCCTGGAGCCGTTCTACGCCCGCAACCCGACCCACCGGATGATCGTCTATCGCGTGATCACCGATGGAGACCTGATCGCGGTGCACCTGCAGGGCAAGACGAAGCCGGAGGATCGCGGCGCGGCGGCAGTCGACATCCTGCGGGTCGATAATTGCAAGATCGTGGAGCATTGGGACGTGACCCAATCCGTGCCGGAAGCCTCGGTCAACGATAACGGGATGTTCTGACCCGGCATCAGGTGCCGGCGCCAATTGAGAGTCGTTCGCACTTGGGCTAGGGCGGTGCGCCATGCCGACCAACGCCCTAGCCTTGACGCGCCTGCTGATGCGCGAGCGTTCGTCGCTGCTGCGGCAGGTGCGCCGGCTTGTGGGCAGCGAAGGGGCCGAGGACGTGGCCCAGAAGCTGTGGCTGAAGGTCCAGGCGGTGCGGGACGATCCGCCGATCCTCGATCAGCGGGCCTATCTGCGCCGCCTTGCCCACAATGTGGCGGTCGATCATGTGCGGACGGATCGGCGGCAGGCGACCGTGGCCGAACGCGCCGAAGCACTGCTATGGGGCGTGGACTACGAGCTGGGGCCGGAGCGGATCGTCGAATCGCGCGAGATGCTGGAGCGGATTCGCGTGGAGATCGCCGCCCTGCCCGAGCCGACGCGCACCATCCTGCGGCTGATCCGCCTCGAAGGCCGGACCCAGCGCGAAGTGGCGGAGGAAGTCGGCGTCACTCCGACCACGGTCCACAACCATCTTCGCCGGGCCATGGCCTTGCTCGCCCGCATCCGCGACGGGGATTCGGACGGAGCGTGACTTTATTTTCGGCTTGTCTTGGCACAGGGCGTCCGGGAACAGTCTTATCGGTAGAGGGGCGGCAATTCGCTGCCTTCGGCCCGGGACTGCCGAAACGCTGATGTCCACTTCGTCCGACCCTTCCGACAGCGAGGCCGCATTGCGGGAACGCGCGCAATATTGGATTGCGCGCCTCGCGGCGCAGGATGTGGGCAAGGCGGAGCTGGACGCGCTCGAAGCCTGGCTCGCCGCCGATCCGCGCCACGCCCGCGCCTTCGCCCGCGAGCGGGCCTTGTGGCAGGATCTGGGCGCGGTTGCCGATGCGCTGGATGCGCCGGAAGAGCAGCCCGTCCCCCCGCCGCCGCGCCGCCTCCTCACGCGCCGTCGCCTGGTGCGCGCGGCCCCGGTCGCGCTGGCGGCGAGCATCGTCGCCGTGCTGCTCGGCCCCTCGCTGGCGCTGGAGCTGCGCGCAGATCATCGCACGGCGGCGGGCGAGGTGCGCACCGTCGCCCTGCCGGACGGCACCGGCGCGACGCTGGACAGCGATTCCGCGATCTCCATCGCCTTCGACGGAGAGCGGCGCGTGGTGCATCTGCTGGCCGGCCGCGCCTGGTTCGACGTGCGCCACGAACGCCGCCCCTTCCTGGTCGAGGCGCTGGGCGGCGAAGCGCAGGACATCGGCACCGGCTTCGAGATGCGGCGGGAAGGCGGCATGGTCGAGGTGGGCGTGACGCAGGGCGCCGTTCGCGTGCGCGCGCCGGGCGGCGGCGGTGCCCCGGTGCTGCATGCGGGTGACCGGGCGCGCTATTCCGCCGCGGGGTTGGAGGCGCTGGCGCCGCGCCCGGCCGCTCAGCTGGCGGTCTGGCGAAAGGGCGAGCTGCTGTTCGACGGGCAGCCGGTGAAGACCGCGATCGCCGAGATCGCGCGCTATCGCGGCGCACCGGTCTGGACGATCGGAGATTTCGGCAAGACCGCTCCTGTCAGCGGCCTGTTCCTGATCGAACGCCCGGACGAAGCCCTGGAGACCATCGCCCGGATGCGTGGCTTGCGCATGCTGGAACTGCCGGGCGGGATCATCCTCATCCGGCCGGGCCCGGCCTCCTGAGGGAATTCGGGGATCGCGTAGCCGGCAAGCCGATGCCTCGACCCCGAAGGCCCGGCAATCCCGCCTCCGGCTCAAAAAAATTTCCCCTTCCCCTTTGGGAAAAGCCCGTCGGCAACAGTCTCTCCTATGAGGGCGTATTGAGTTGCATTCTCAATTGCCCGTGACCGGGATGTCGCATTGGAGCGGCTCCCTCACGGATGGAAGGGGCTCCGAAGTCATGAGTTTCACGAGACACGCCATGCTGGTCGGCACGGCGCTGTGCCTTGTCGCTGCCGGCCCGGCAATCGCGCAGACGGCCGCTCCGGCGGCGCACGAAGCCACGCGCAGCTTCGATATCCCGGCCCAGCCGCTTCGCGACGCCCTGCGCCAGTTGATGCAGCAGGGAAGCCTGCAGATCGGATTCGAGCCCGCCGACATCGAGGGCAGGACGTCCACACCGGTAAACGGGCGCATGTCGGTGGGCGAAGCGCTGTCGCGGATGCTTACCGGCACAGGGCTCACCTTCCGTTATCTGACCCGCGGATCGGTGGTGATCGAGCGCGCCCCGCAGGCGTCTGGTGGCGCGATTCAGCTGGGGCCGGTGCGGGTCGAAGGCCAGAGCATGGCGGACGCTGGCTTCGTCACGTCCGAACGGACCCGCATGCTCCAGGCTGACGGGTCGGCGGCCGAAGGCTATCGCAGCGACCAAGTATCCGCGATCGGGCCTTGGGAGGGGCGCACGCTCCAGGATACGCCCTATTCGATCACCGTCATTCCTCGTGAAATGATCGAGAATTTGCAGGCGACGACGCCCGACGGGATCTACCGTGTCGCGCCGACGGCGCAAATGGGGGAAGCGAGCTACCGGAACGACGAGCCGACGGTGAACCTGCGTGGCTTCCAGGTCTATCTTCCATACCGGAACGGAATCTTCGGCGACTATCTGGGCCTCGGCACCACTACCGAGGACGTCGAACGCGTCGAGATTTTCACCGGCCTCTCCGGCTTTCTCTATGGCGCCGGCAATGTCGGCGGCATGATCAACTATATAAGCAAGCGGCCGACTTCCGAACGGTTCAACCGCGTCACTGTCGGCAACAGCGGTGGCAGCAACTGGTTCATCCAGGGCGACTTCGGCGGACCTGTCGATAGCGCGGGCAGCTTCGGTTACCGCATCAACGGAATCTGGCAAGGCGGTGAAACCGCCATCGACAGCATGCGCATAAAAAAGCGCTTCATCAGCGGCGCCTTCGACTGGCACCTAACCGACAGGCTGCTTGTGAGCTTCGATGCCGCTTATCGCGATTATGAGGTTCACGGCGGACCGGCGCTCTGGGTGCTGGGAGGGGGTGTGACGCGGCCGGCGGCGAGCAGCATCGATTCCTCGGTCTCCTGGAGCCAGCCGTGGAAATATATGCGCGACAAGATGCAACGCTACAGCACCCAGCTACGCTGGGATGCGAACGAGACGATCACACTGCGCAGTTCGTGGATGTATACCAAGACTGACCGCGACCCCAACATGCTGGGTCTCAACATCATCCAGCCGGATGGAACCTACACGCAGATGATCCAGCGCGTGTACACGCCGGGTGAAAATGCCTTCGAGCATCAATTCACCAGCTTGAGCGCGCAGGGGTTTGCCGATTTCAACTTCAGGACCGGCACCGTGGCCCACAAACTCACTGTCGGCCTGCAATACAACCGGATTGGCGAGGAGATATTCGCCAACAACTCACCTCCGCCCATCAGTTACACCGGTTTGCCGCTCGATCACCCAACCTATTTCGATCGGCCCGTTCCGCCGCACGTCGATCGCGGACCTCGCGGCACGGGTGGTCCTGACATCACCAGGACGACCTTGCTGATCGGCGACGACATCACGCTCAACGATCATTGGTCGCTGCTTGCCGGCATAGCGCGCAGCACCATTCATAACTCGGCGGTCGATGCGTTCCCGAACACGCCCTACGCCTATTCCATTCCCCGATACAGCAAGTCGGCGGTGACCCCGAATGTGTCGCTGATCTACAAGCCGGTGGATGCCGTCACGACTTACGTGACTTACATTGAATCGCTCGAACAGGGCGGCACCGCCGGAGCGGATTATAATGGCGTGCCCGTGGTCAATGCCGGCGAGGTGTTCGCCCCGTTGATCAGCAAGCAGGTCGAGGTTGGCGCCAAGGCCAAGGTTGGCGACATGCTACTGACCGCTGCGTTGTTCCAGGTCGACAAGGCGCTGCAATATTATGATCTGAGCAACCCTGCCGCGATCCGCTTCGTGCAGGACGGGCGCCAGGTTCATCGTGGAATCGAGTTCACCGGTTTCGGCAAACTTGGTGAGAATCTGACGCTGACCGGCGGGGTCACGCTGCTCGATGCCGAGGTGAAGGAGCAAAAGCAGAGCCCGGCGCTCGAAGGCAATCGGCCGCCCAACGTTGCCGATACGCTGATCAAGCTGCGTGCCGAATACCGGCTGCCGTTCCTCCCCGCGCTAAGCCTGAGTGGCGGAGTCATTCACACCGGCGGCCAATATGGAGACGCGGCGAACACCGATCGGATGCCAGGTTATACGTTGTTCGACGTCGGCGCGCGCTACGACGTCGACCTGACTTCGCTGCCTGTAACGCTACGCCTCGACATCCAGAACCTCACCGACGAAGCCTATTGGAGCCAGGCCTATACGCTCGGCGAGCCGCGCACAGTGCTGTTCTCGGCCAGCACGCGGTTTTGAGGATAGGGGCCGCGGCACCGGCATAGGCATGATCACCTCGCAAGGTTTCCGCCCGCCACCCTTTTCCAAGTCCTTGTTGGACTGAGAGCCTCCTTCGGTTCGACATCGACGGGACGGAAGAACCCGCCGGGCAGAGGCCCCCTTCCCGGCGAGTTTCACCCGTATGCCTGGACGGCCTTGGTCTATCGCAATTTCATCGAAAGGCTTTGCGAAATTTTAGTGATGATATATCATCACTATCCGGACTCGCTGTTGTGAGCGGCGAATCCTCCAAGGGGCGGGATAGGGGGAACGGCGGGCAAAGGCTTATGGCTCGCCCGTTCCGTTCGACCCTAGCCCCTCCACAGCGGATGGCGGAACGAAAGAGAGGGAATGAGCAGTCTTGAAACGCCGTATGGACGCCTGTCCTGGCTCGATCGCATGGGCATCGTCATCTCCAGCATATGCCTGGTGCATTGCCTGGCCCTGCCGCTGCTGATCGCTTTGCTGCCGGTGGTCGCATCCGCCCTTCCGGCGGATGGCTGGGTGCATCCGCTGCTGATCGGGCTGGCGCTGCCGGTTACCGGCCTCGCCCTTTGGCGCGGCTATCGGCGGCATCGGCGGATCGTCCCCACATCGCTCGGCATTGCCGGCCTCGGCCTGATCGCGCTGGCATTGGCGGCGGAGGGATGGGGCGAGGCGTTGTTGACCGTCGGTGGAGGCGTGCTGGTCTCGCTGGCGCACATCCTCAATTGGCGGAGCCATTCTCCCCATCACCATCGCAATTCACCGCCAGCCTTCGGAACAACGGAGGAAAACGCGACGAGTTGAGTAATGTTATCTTGTATCATTTTTTGCGGGGAACTATGAGCGCGAGCGCGAATCGGATGCAGGGCGCCCAGGGCTGCGCCTCCGATTTGATATAACATCTCGAAATTGCAGCCCGATGGAGGCCCCCAAAATGCGGAAAATGCTCATGCTCTCGACCTGCTTCGTCGCGTTGGGAGGCATCGTCGAACCCGCTCTTGCACAGGATTCCGCGTCTGGCGATGCGGCCGAAGCAAGGCCCGCCTATCATGAGGGGATTTCACCCGACATCGTCGTTACCGCGCCGTTCGAGCGTGACCGGCTGGACATCCTTTCCGGCGTCTCGATCATCCAGGGGGCTGAACTGACCGAAGCGCTCCGCCCGTCGATCGGCGAGACGCTGCAGCACACGCCGGGCGTTTCCGCGACCTCCTTCGGGCCCAGCGCGTCGCGCCCCATCCTGCGCGGGTTGCAGGGCGAGCGCGTTCGCATCCTCACGGACGGCATCGGATCGATCGACGTGTCCAACACCAGCGTCGACCACGCCGTCGTCGTCAATCCGTTGCTCGCCGAGCGGATCGAGGTGCTGCGTGGGCCCGAGGCGTTGCTCTACGGCTCTTCGGCCATCGGCGGCGTCGTCAACGTCATCGATTCGCGGATTCCGCGGTCCGTGCCGGATGAACCCATCCATGTCGCCGCCATCGCGACTTACGGTTCGGCAGCCAATGAGCGGTCGGGCGCCGCGGCGATCGCCGTTCCGGTCGGCAACAATTTCGTCGTTCACGCGGATGGCAGCTATCTGAAGACTGACGATCTCCGGATCGGGGGCCATGCCCTGACCGACGCCCAGCGGGCCAAGGCGCTCGAATCGAGCCTGCTGCCGCCCGAAGAGCCGGAGGAAGGCGAGGAACCGATCGATTTCGCCGCCAATGCGGCGATCAAGGACAAGCTGCCCAATTCCGCCAGCAAGACATGGACGGCAGGAGTCGGCGCAGCCTATGTTTCCGACACTGCCAATATCGGCATCGCCTACAGCCATTATGACAGCCTTTACGGCGTGCCGGTGCGCTATGCCACCGAGCCCGGCCAGGAGCAGGAGGCGCCGCGCCTGAGCCTGCTCCAGAACCGGATCGACGCCCGGGCCGAGGTGGAGATCGGCGGCAACGCGATCGAGACCATCAAGGCCCGCTTCGGCTATGCGAACTATCGCCACTTCGAGCTCGAGGAAGATGGCGAAGTGGGCACGGCCTTCTACAACAAGGGCGTGGAAGGCCGGTTCGAGTTCGTGCAGACGCAGCACGGCGCGTGGAAGGGCGCGACTGGCGTCCAATATTTCAAGCGGAATTTTGACGTGGTGGGCGAAGAGGCCTTCCTGCCGAAGAACACCACCGAGCAGCTGGGCGTCTTCACGCTGCAGCAGCTCGACTACGGCGCGCTCAAGGTCGAAGCCGGCGCCCGTTACGAGAAGACCACGCTCACGGCCGAGCCCACCGACGATCAGCCGCAATTCTTCTCAGGCAAGCGCGGCTACCATGCCTTCTCGGCCTCGCTGGGCGCATCCTACGGGCTGGGCGGCGACTGGCGCATCGGCGCCAACGTTTCCCGTACCACCCGCGCGCCTTCGGCGGAGGAGATCTTCGCCAATGGTCCGCATGCGGGGACGCAGGCATTCGAGGTCGGCAATCCCGATTTCGACACCGAGCGTTCGTGGGGGGTCGAGGCGATCCTGCGCGGCAGGGGCGAAGGCTATCACCTGGAAGCGTCCGCCTATTACAACTGGTTCTCCAACTTCATCTACGAAGACCTCACCGGCGAGGAGGAGGACGGCCTGCCGGTCTACCAGTTCACGCAGGCCAAGGCGCGCTATTATGGCTTCGAGATCGAAGGATCCCTGGACGTCGCCCGCTTCGGGGAAGCCAAGCTGGTCGCAGATGGCCTGATGGACTACGTCCACGCCAATATCGTCGATGTCGGCCCGGCGCCGCGCATCCCGCCGCTCCGCCTGCTGGGTGGGCTGACCGTGGAAAGTCCGAAGGTCGACGTCCGCGGCGAGGTCGAATGGGTCGACGATCAGGCGCGCATCTCGGAGTTCGAGACACCGACCGACGGCTACACCATGGTGAACGCGTCGGTGAACCTGCGCCCCTGGGGCGCGGAGCGGCCGCTCAGCTTCGTGCTTTCGGCCAACAACATCTTCGACGTGAATGCGCGGCGGCACTCCTCCTTCCTGAAGGATTTCGCGCCTCTGGCTGGGCGTGACATCCGGATCACGGCCAAGCTCGACTTCTAGGAGAAGTGCGCAAGGCCGGTTTGCGATCGGATGGGGGCAGAAATCGGGAGAGGACGATGCGCATGGACAAGACCTCCGCCGGAACCGCCGGCGGCAGCAATCTCGCCCGCCGCAGGCGCAGTGTGCAGGACGACCTCATCCTGTCGATCCTGCACACCGCCCCCCACGCCTTGTCCGCCTACGACATCCAGGACCGGACCACCGCGAAGGGAGGCAGGATCGCGGTGGCGCAAATCTATCGCGTGCTCGATCGACTGGTGAGGAGTGGGCAGGTCCGCCGCGTCGAGCTGCTTTCCGCCTATGTGATCGAGCCCGAGGGGAAGAACGCCCTGTTCGTCTGCACTCGCTGCCGCAAGGCGATCGGCTTGTCCGTCGAGGCATTGGCCAGCCAGCTTGCCGATGCGGTGGTCGGTTCCGGCCTGACGGTCGAACGCCAGGTGATCGAGCTGTCCGGGCAATGCCCACAATGCCTCGCCGCCGAGCAGGCTTCCAAGGCCGCCCCTTTTCGGCAACCCGGCGCCCTCCTCGCCGAACGGGCCAGACAAACCGGCCGCCGCGCTTCGGGGATGCCCACTCTATCGTCACCCTAGCGAGGGAGTCTCGATCCTCGCCCTTCGTCATTGCGAGGAGGCGAAGCCGACGAAGCAATCCAGGGCCTCCCATAACGGTCCTGGATTGCCGCGAGGCCTTTGGCCCCTCGCAATGACGATGAGGGGCGAAACAACCTGAGATGCCACGCTCCCTTTCTCTCGACGCACAGCTCGAAATTGTTATGATACATCATAACATGATTCGTGGAGAGAAACGCATGAAGCCGCGCAATGACCGTCTGCCCGTGACCGTCCTTTCCGGATTTCTCGGCGCCGGCAAGACAACGATGCTCAATCACATTCTTGCCAATCGCGAGGGGCGCCGCGTCGCCGTGATCGTCAATGACATGTCGGAGGTGAATATCGATGCGGAGCTGGTGCGAGGCGGCGAGGCGGCCTTGTCTCGCAGCCAGGAAAGCCTGGTGGAGATGACCAATGGCTGCATCTGCTGTACCCTGCGCGACGATCTGCTGATGGAGGTCCGCGCCCTCGCCGAGGAGGGGCGCTTCGACTATCTCGTGATCGAAAGCACCGGCATTTCCGAGCCGCTGCCGGTCGCCGCGACCTTCTCCTTCCGCGACGAGGCGGGCCGGTGCCTCGGCGACGTCGCCCGGCTCGACACGATGGTGACGGTGGTCGACGCGCTCAACCTGCTGCGCGATTATTCGAGCCAGGACTTCCTTCGGGATCGCGGGCAATCGCTGGGCAAGGACGACGATCGTTCGCTGGTCGGGCTGCTGGTCGAGCAGATCGAATTCGCCGATGTGGTGGTGATCAACAAGGCGAGCACGGTTTCCGCCGAGCAGCTCACCGTGGTGCGGAAGCTGATCGCCTCCCTCAATGCCGGCGCCCGGATCCTCACCGCCGATCACGGAAAGGTGGAGCTGAGCCAGATCCTCGACACCGGCCTGTTCGATGACGAGAAGGCGCAGCAGCATCCGCTCTGGTTCAAGGAGCTCTATGGCTTCGCCGAACATCAGCCCGAGACCGAGGAATACGGCATCGAGAGTTTCGTCTACCGCGCACGGCGCCCGTTCGAGCCCGCGCGCTTCCACGCCTTCCTGACCGATGGCGGGCTGGACCATGTGGTGCGCGCCAAGGGCTTCTTCTGGATCGCCACCCGCCCCGATTGGGTCGGCGAGCTGGAAGTGGCCGGGGCGCAGGTGGTCACCCGCCGGATGGGGCGCTGGTGGGCGGCCGTGCCCAGGAACCAGTGGCCCGACGACGGCACGTTCGAGGAGCATGTGGCAGAACATTGGGACCGCGAATGGGGCGACCGGCGCCAGCAGCTGGTCTTCATCGGCATCGGTATGGACGAGGTGCATATCCGCACCCGGCTCGATCGATGCCTTGTCCCGGAAGAGGCGTTCAAGCCCGAAGCGTGGACCGCCATGGCCGATCCCTTCCCGGCCTGGGGAGCCGCTCCGCACGAGTTGGAAGACGCATGAATCCCGTGCTGGAAAGGCCGGTCCGCATCGGGGAGAAATGGAGCGATATCCGCGCGCCCGATTGCCCGCTCGTGATCGAGACCCGCCCTTTGCCGTTCGGCAAGACGGTGCTCTCCAGCCTGCTGGCCTGCTCCGTGTTCGAATTGCGGATCGAAGGCAGCCCGCCCGCGCTTCCCGCGCAGATGGCGGGCCTGCCGCTTCCCCTGATCCGCGACGCGACCGGCCTCGCCGCCCGTTTCGCCCGCTTCATGAAAGTGGACACAGTCCGCCTTCGCCTGGAACGGATCGACCGGAACGCGTGCAGGAAGATTCATTCCGACTACACCGATGTGCGGTTGATATGCACTTATGCCGGGCCCGGAACGGACTATGTCGCGGATAGCGGGAATGAGGCGATCGAGCGCATGGAGGCCGGCTGGGTGGGGCTCTTCAAGGGCCGGTCCTATTCGGCCGGGCATGCGCCGGCCCTCCATCGCTCGCCGCCGGTGGAGGGAACGGGGGAGAAGCGCCTGCTTCTGGTGATCGACACCCCTCTTTCGCCGGCAATGCGCGCCTTGGCGGGGTGAAGTCTGGGGATGGAAGACCCGTTTCGTCAGCCTGTTCAGCTTTCGCCGAACATCTCGCGCTGCGAGGCTTCCACCTCCTCGAAATAGCGGCGGCGCGCATGCTTCTCGCTCACGATGCCCAGCACCTGCCCGCCCGCATCGACCACTGCCAGCTCGTCGGCGGAGGCCTTGTCGAACAGGCGCAGCATGGAGCGGACATCCGTTGTCGGATCGAGTGTCGTAGCCGGCAGGATGACGAGTTCACCGATCCGCGAGGCCGGGTCCAGGTCGCGGCGATAGGCCAGCGCGGTCGGCACGATGCCGCGATAGCGGCCGGCCGCATCGGTCACCACCACCTTGCTGGTCGAGCCGAGCGGGATACGGGCGCGGAAGCCGGCTATCGTGGCATCGTCGCGCACGCTCTCCCAATCCTTGCGCATGACACGGGCGGCGGTCAGCGTCTGCATCCAGCCGATATCGCGCGGGCTGCGGATCGTCGATCCGCGCAGGTGCAGCCGCCAGGTCGAGAAGGAATAGCCGAAGACTTCGCGCGTGAAGGCGCTCGACACCAGCGTGGCGGTGAGCACCACCCCCATCAGCGCGAAATCATGCGTGGTTTCCAGCATCAGCAAGGCAAGCGTCATCGGCCCGCCGACGATCGCGGCGCTGAGCGCGGCCATGCCCACCAGCGCGGCGTCGTTGGCGCTCAGCATCACGCCGAACGGCCCGGCATTGACCACGCCGGCAAAGATTTGCCCGATCAGCGAGCCGAGGAACAGCGAGGCGAAGAACAGGCCGCCCCGGAAGCCGAAGCTCAGCGAAATGACGGAGGCGGCGATCTTCAGCAACAGCACGATCAACAGGAAGGTCACAGGCGGCCGCAACAGCAGATCGAGATGCAGCGCCCCATGACCGGCCGAGAGCGCTTGCGGCGTGAGATAGGCGATCGGCATCAGCAACAGCCCGCCGACCACGGGCTTCCAGCGGCCCAGCCGGGTCCATGATTGGACATGCTGCTCGCTGAAGGCGACAAGCCGCATGATGGCGATGCCGATCATCGCGCAGATCAGGCCGAGCGCGATAAAGGCCAGATAGGCGGCGATCGGGAAGGCGCGGTCGGCCGTGGTCGCGATCAGATAGGGCTCGACGCCCAGCATGCGGGTGACCGATACCGCCGCCAGCGCGGCTGCCATCACCGGCGCGATCGCCGATGGCGTATAATTGCCGATCACGACCTCGAAGGCGTAGAACGCCCCGGTCAGGGGCGCTCCGAAAGCCGCGCCGATCGCGCCGCCCGCCCCGGCGCCGACCAGGGTGCGCAAGTCGTTGCGCCGCAGCCTCAGCCATTGGCCCATCAGCGACGCCACGCCCCCGCCCATCTGGGCATAGGCCGCCTCCAACCCCACCGAAGCACCGGCGCCGTTGGAGATGACGGTCTGCGTTGCAATCGCCAGATTATCCGCGAAGGGGATGCGCCCGCCATGCAGGGCATTGGCTTCGACCACGTCGATCGGCGCGCGCGTGCGCCGGCGGAAGGCGCGCGCAAGGAGCGCGAGCAGCAGTCCACCGGCCGGCAGCGCCAGCAGCCGCCAGGGATGATGGATCGATCCCAGGGCGCTCAGGCGGTTGATCGTGACGCCGTAGAGCAGTTGCTGGATGCCGTGGGCCAGGAATTGCTGGAGATTGGTCAGGAGACCGGCCGCGAGACCCGCGAGCGTGGCCAGCAGGATGAACGCGGCCTCGCTCTGGCGCAGCCGCCGCCGCTGCCGCGCCGCAGCGGCCACGAGCAACGATGTCCAGCGGCGAGCCATGCCCGGCCCAAGCGCGCTATTTCGCTTCCGGTCAAGTCGAGGCCGGCTTCGGCAGCATCCCGGTTCGAATGCGGGCTTGCTCCTCCCTACCTCGAACGGGTTGATCGCGGGCGCAAGATTTGCGAACTATTCTCAATAAGGGTGGAGAGAGATTCGCAAAGCAGGAGAATCCGCCATGGACGATTTCTTCACTCCCCTCGCGCCCGGCATCTATCGTTCCGGCTCGCGCCTCATGCAGACTCGGGAGGATGGCGAGGCCTGGACCCGGGCTTATGACGCCTTGCTCGAGCAGAACGACGCGCTCATCGTCATCCTGGATGCGGCCCAGCGGCCGGGGCCGGAGGCGGGCAAGCCGTTGGCGCTGTGGCTCAAGGCGCGGCGAGAGGCGCTGGCCGCCAAGGTGAAGCTCGCGATCTATGTCGTCGAGGATGCGGCCGAACGCGCGGTGATGGAGGAACGCAGCGCGCGCTCCGCCAAGGCCTGGCCTTATCCGACCGCCTTTATCGGGTCGTTTCCGGAAGCGGAGGAACTCGCGACGCGCGCCTTGGGCGAAGCGGCCGCGTAGAGCCCATCCTTCGCCTCCGGGCGGAAAGAGCCGGCTTGTCGAATCGCCCGGAGCAGCAGACAATCCCGGCCTGCATGCATACCGGCCGGAATCGCCGTTGCTCGGGGGTTCGCCTCTCGCGACGGCGGATGTTTCGCACGCGGCATCCTGGCGCCGCACATCAAGGAAGATCTGAGGAGCGGCTTTCCCAACAATCCCTTCGATAACCCTTCAACAGCGAGGATCGAGCATGACGGTTACGATGCACCCAGTCCGATGGCCTCTCGCCCTGTCCCTGTTCCTCCTCGCGCTGGGCTTTCCAGCACTGGCCGCGGCTGCCGACGCGCCTGCCGGCACCGGGGTGGGCTTTCCGGCTTCCCTGCCGCTCAAGGACCGGATCGAGATCATGCAGGCCGCAGGCTACCAGATCACGCCCGACGGCCGATCGGTCACCGTCTATTGCGGCGACCGGGAAGTGCGGCAGCAGCCGGTGGTCGGCTCGCTCGACCTGACCGGAGACGGCAAGCTCGATTATCTCGTGATGGGCACGATCGACTGCCCCGGCGAACCGCCCGTTCCGATCAAGTCGGACATCGTCGCCCGGCGGCCCGACGGTATCTGGCAGAACATATTGGCGGTGAAGGGCGCGCCCAAGCCGGCCGAAGGATCGACCGACGGCTGGCGCAACCTGACCGTGACCAAGGGAACGCAGGCGCTTTCCTATGTCCATGATCCGGTGACGCAGCGCTATTCGCTGGTCTCCACCATCCAGGCGCGGAGGAATTTCGCGCTGGCCGATCGCCCGACCAGGCCGGCCGCGAATGCGCTGCCGACCGCCGGCTGGGCCGTGCCCTACGCCATGGGCTCGATCCCGCCCGGCGATCTCGCCGCGATCCTGATCGCCGCGGGCTACAAGCGCGTGGGCGGCAAATGGAAGGGATGCGACGGGTTGAGCGATGTGGAGCTGTTCGAGGACGACCAGTTCGATGGCGCGGCCCCGATCATGGATCTGAACGGGGATGGGCAGCCGGAAGTGATGGTGGCCGACAGCAGCACCGAATGTTACGGAATTGCCGGCACCCATTTCAACATCGTCACCCCCGTACCGGGTGGATGGAGCCTGATCCTCGAATCCGGCGAAGGCTTCCCGGTGGTGCAGGACAGCAGGAACGCGGCTGGCTGGCGCGACGTGGTGGCAGGCGGGCCGGGCTTCTGCCACGGGCTCTACCGCCATGACGGCAAGGCCTATGCCGCATTCAGGCAGGTCGAGGAGACGAAGGGGGCGTGCAGCTGGTAGAAGGGCGGGGCCGGGGCACCGCTTGCATGCGGCGCTCCGGCCCTTCGGCAACGGCTCTTCAGGTTGGGGGACGGGATCAGAAGCCGATGCGCAGCGTGGCCCTCACGCTCAAGGCGGTGTCGTCGTGGCGCCGCTCGGCGCCGAACTCGCCGCCAAGGACGAAATCGGAACTGCCCCCGGTGGCGCGCAGGCCGGCATACCAGCCGCTGTCGGCCCGCTCGGGAGCGAGGGTGAAGTCCTCTCCATCCTCGAAATGCGCGGTGGTGGAGCCCAGCTCTCCGCCCACGATCTCGCGCCAGCCGCCTTCGGCCTCGATGCGCAGCCAGTTCTCGTCGCGCCGGCGGTTGCCCAGGAAGTCGATCCCCACGGTCAGGCCGCCATTCACCGCGAATTCGTCACTGGCGCGGTCTTCCACCGTCAGGTCCAGCCCCTTGCCGCCGCCCGTGTCGGTGTAGCCGTCTTCCTTCAGCCTGAGATAGTCGAAGGAGACGGAAGGGCGGAAGAACAGGTGGCGGCCGCCGCTTTCGTAGGACACACCGCCCGCCAGGCCCACCAGCGTGCCGTCCCATTCGCGATGGGCGTTGAGCTCGATCGCCTTGCCGTCCGCATCGCCGGTGAAGGTGCGGCGGCCGGAGAAATCGACCTTGCCCACGGAGCCGCGGCCCCAGGCGGTGAGCCCGCCCCAATGGCCACGCCAGTAGGCTGCAAGCTCATAGGTGTTGGACAGCACCTTGTTGTTGTTTCCGCCGCTGGTGTATTCGTTCCACAGCCAGCTGAGCGAGGCGCCGAAATTGCCGATCCCGGTCTCGATCTCGCCCGCCGCGGAAAAGCCGAAGCCGCCGAGGTCATAAGCCGCGGTGTCCCCTTGGGATTTGTCGGTGGTCCATCCCGCCATGTCGATGATCACGTTCACCGGCCCGGCCTTGTAGAGCGGGCCCTGCGGATCGGCGATGCGCTTCGCGAAGGTGCGGGTGCCCAGGCTCACCCCTTCGAATGCGCCGCCCGCATGGTCGGGCAGCATCATGCCCACGGCCTTGCGGAACTGGTCGCCATCGGTGATGCCGAGGAACACCGTCTCGATGTCCTCGTCCTTCCCCAGCGCGGCGAAGATCGCGTCATAGGCCGAGGATTGCGAGCGATTGAGGCCCAGTTCCTGGGTGGTGCGGCGGGCGATGTCCACCGCCACCTGATTGGCCGCGGCGTCGTCCGCGATCGTCGCCTTGAACATGAAGGGGATGAGGTCGGTCTTGGTGGAAAGATTGGAAAGCCCGCTGAGCGAGCCGGCCTGCACCACCACATAGCGGCCTTCCGCCGTGCTGACGTCGCCCAGCCGGACCTGCAGCTTGGAGCCTTCGGCAAAGCCCGCCTCGCCGGCGACGTCGATCAGCGTGCCGCCATCCTTGTCCAGCGTGACGGTGAGCGTGCCCGCTTCGCCAAGGCTGAGCGAGCCGATCGAGGCATGGCCGGCGATGTCGAGCCGCCCGCCCGAGACGGTGACCGCCAACGCCCCGGAATTGAGCAGGCCGCCGGTGAAGGTGGAGGTGCCGCCCAAGGTGAGCGTGTCCGCTCCGCCGCCGAAATCGACCGTGCCGGTGAAGATCGAGCTGCCGGCGAGGCTCATCGCGTCGCTGCCGGCGCCGAACAGCACCTTGCCGGTCTGCGCCGCGTCGCCCGAAAGCGAAAGCGTGTTGTTGCCCGCGCCGAAGGAGACATCGCCCTTCACGGTGCCGTCCGCCACGTCGAAGACGTCGTTGCCGGCACCGAACTTCACATCGCCGGTGATCGAGGGGTCGGCGAAGCCGGAGGCAACCGCCGTTTGCTTCACCGTGGCGCCGGTGGTGTTGGCGGAGAGATCGATCGCGATATTGCGTCCGGAATCGGCCGCCGCTCCACCGGCGGAGATCGTGCCGCTGTTCTCCACCAGCGTCACCCTGCCGCCGAGGTCGACGATCGCCGCCGCCGTGCCGTCGGCCCCGGCGGCCACCGCCTTGACCGTGCCGCTGTTGCGGATCGTGCCGACATTCGCCCCCGCGTCGATCTGGATCGCGGTGGCCTTGGCGGTGTCGCTCTTGCCGCCCGCCGCGCCCACCGTGCCGGAAATGCGAATCTCGGGCACGGCGGCGCCCGATCCGATCCGCAGGGCGGTTGCACTCGCGCCGTTGGACGTGGCGGTGACGGAGCCGGAAATGCCCATGCCGTTGGCGATGGACACCGCGCCGCCGCGCCCGCCGATCACCAGCCCATTGGCATCGACGCCGGAATAGACGCCGTTCCCGGCCACATCGCCTTCGATCAGCAGGCCGAAATTGTCGGCCGTGCCGGCCAAGGGGCCGATCGCGATCGCGTGATCCGTGGCGCCGACCACCATCGCCGGGGCGGAGCCGTAGGAGACGACCTGGGCCGATCCTTCCTTGCTGTCCTCGATCCCGTCATCGTCCTCGTCATTATCGGTGGCGCTGTCGTCCTTGGGCGGTACGGCGAGCACGATGCCGCCGGTCACATTGCCTTCGATCAGCAGCGCGGGGCCGCCCTGCAGCAGGTCGTCCGCATCGAGCTTGGAGCTGTCGGCCGGCGGAGAGGTGTAGCGATAGCCGGTGGAGGCGACCGTGCCCTGCACCACCATGGCCCCTTCCACATCGCCCGCGAAATGCGCGCCGACCGCATCCTTGCCGGTGGCGGTGACGGTGCCCGCGAGGCGGACATTGCCGGTGATGCCTTCCGCACGGATTCCCACCGCACGATCACCGGTCACCTCGGTCTTGCCGTCATGGACGAAGTCGCCGGTCTGCAGGCCGCCGATCCAGATGCCGGCGGAATCGTTGCCTTCCACCGTGATCGTGCCGCTATTGGCGATCTTCCCGGAGTGAGCGCCCTCGGTGCGGATGCCGTAGCGGTTGGAGCCGACCGCGAAAGGGCCGTCCAGATCGCCGTCCTTGTCGCTGTCGGCAGGCGCATAGGTCTCGTCGATCGTGATCGTGCCGCCATTCACGATGTCACCCGTGGTGCCCGCCTTGGCGAGGATGCCGATCGATCCGTCGGCATTGCTGGTGGCGATGGTGCCCTGGTTGGTCACCGAATGGTTGCTGTCCATGGTGACGGCCGTTCCGCCGGCGGGCTTCACCGAGCCCGAGGAAGAGATGAGGATCGAATCCGCCGCCCCGTCCTTCACCGTGGAAGTCTTCTGCGGGGTGGTGACAGCGGTGGAGATGGTCGTCTCGGCCACCGCCGGGCCGGCAAAGGCCGCCACCGCGAGCGTGGTGGTGGCGGTGGTGGCAAACAGATATCGGCGCATGGCGCTCCCCTCGTCCAGGTCGTTATGATCTGCAGGACGGAGGCCTCGTGCCGCGGCCTTGACGGGGGTGGGATTTTTTTGCGGCTGGCTCGACGGCTCCATCGGCCCGCGCTTCCCATCCCTCCCTTCCCCGAATCCTCTCCATTCCCTGCGGAAACAGGGAGGAAATCCTAGAACGAGGCGTCCACCCCGATGCGGATCGTGCGGGGGCGCAGCGGGGTGATCTGGTCGCGGCCGATGGCGAAGGGCGTGCCCAGGGCGAAGCGGTTGCCCACTTCGTCGGTCAGGTTGGTGAGAGAAAGGGTCAGGCCAAGATCGTCGCGCCCCACGCGCAGGATCAGGCCGGTGTCGAGATAGTCGCCCTGCGGTTCGCCCAGTTCGGGGCCGATGCCCAGGCGCGACTTGCCCACGTAATGCGCCCAGCCCTGCGCGGCGAGAGTGAGCTCCCGGCCGATCGGCCGGCGATAGTCGAAGCCGATCCGCCCGGCGAAGCGGGCGATGTTCGGCACCTGGCTGGTGCGGCCGGCGTCGAACAGCGGCACGGGCTCGGTCACCGTGCTGTCATTGTAGGTCAGCCCTGCCTCGATCCGCAGGTCGGGGCCGAGTTGCACCCCGCCGGTCATGCTGGCGGACCAGATATGCCCGTCTCCGATATTGGCGGTGCTGGGCAGGCCGGCGCTGTCGATGAAATCGGCCTGGATGTCGCGCCAATTGGTGAAGGAGATGCTGGCAGCGAAGTCGAACGGATCGGCGCCTTCGCGTCCATGCCGCCCGCCCAGCTCGATGGTCGAGACATGATCGTTGCGGAAACGGGTGACGAGATCGCCCGCGATGGCGAGCCCGCCGGGGCGGAAGCCTTCCTGATAGCGGACATAGAGGCTGGTGCGCGGCGTCACCTCCGCCACCAGCGAGGCGGAGGGGAGGAAGGCGGTTTCCGTCCGCGCGGCGGTGATCTGGGCCAGGGCCATCATCGCCGCTTCGCTCAGGCGCCCGATATCCTCGCCCGATCCGCCCAGCTGCGAATGAGTGTAGCGCGCCCCGCCGGTGGCGGTGAGGCCGGGCAGCAGGCGGAAGCTCACCTCGCCATAGACGGTCGCCTCCTTCACCTCGTTGAGCACGCCGGTGGTGGCGGCCGGCGCGCCGGGCGGGCCGAGCGTACGGTTCAGCGTGGTGCGGTTGTCGGTGTAGCTGGCGCCAGCCAGCCAGCCGAAGCGATCCTCCAGCGGCCGCCACAGCCGGGTCTCGTTGGCGAACATGCGGGTCTCGTTCGTCTGCACGAACAGCCGCTCCGGCCCGCCGGGCATGGTCGCGTCGTAGCGCTCCTCGAGGTTCTGCCGGGTGAGGCCGGTGGAGCTGCGGAAGCGGACCTCGCCCAATTCGCCCGAGACGACGAGCTGGCCCTGCAGGTAATCCGAATCGAAGCCTTCGCCCACGCGCGCGGCGCGGGTCAGCGGCGGGCCGTCGCGATCGGCATACTGGCTGTCCCGGCCATCGATCCGCTGGGCGATGCCGGTGAGGTCGACCGTCCACCCGCCGCCCGCGTCGAACCGCAGGGTCGCCCGGCCACCGAGAATGCCGGTGCGGTTGACGTCGTCGCGATCCAGCAGCGGCTTGTCGATATAGCCGCCCTGGCTTTCGGCATCGAGCGTGACGCGCAAAGCCGCCGTCTCGCCGGAAAGCGGCAGGTTGACGGTCAGGCTGGCGTCGGCGCCCGGCGCGCCGTGCTGCGTGATACTGCCGCCGATCATCGCGGAGCTTGCGGCCACGCCCATCTCCGGCGGATTGGGCACCAGCCGCAGGATGCCGCCCAGCGATCCCGCGCCGTAAAGCGTGCCCTGCGGCCCTTCCAGCACCTCCACGCGGGCGAGGTCCGACAGGCGCAGATCCGGGTCCGGCGCGTTGTAGCTCAGGCGCAGGTCGCCGAAATACTGGCCCACCGTGGCCTGGGTCGGCCCGGTGAAGCTGGAATCGGCGATGCCGCGGATGAACAGCTTGTTCCGCCCGCTGCCGAGATGGGTGGAGGAAACGCTCGGCACGCGCTGGGTGATCTTCTCCGTGCCGCCGGCTCCGCCGAAAGTGAGCTCGGAACCGTCGATCATCTCCACCTGCCCCGGATAATCGCGGAACGGAATCTCGCGCTTGCTGCCCGCGACCACGATCTCGACCGGCGGCGGATCGGGAGCGGGCGAGAACGACGGCCGGGGCGCCCAGTTCCGCGCGGCGGCGGGCGGCGCGCGCCGTTCGGGATCGGCGGGCACCAGCCGCCAGGCCATCGGCCCCGCCGGCACGGCCCTCGCCCCGGCGGCGCTGGCCAGCCGCTTCACCGCCTCGGCCGCGTGGAAGCGACCGCGTATCGGAGGGACCTTCCGGCTCGCCACCGTGCGGTCGGCGATGACGATGCTGGTGCCGGTCTGGCGGGCGATCGCCACCGCCGCATCGCCCGCACGGCCCGCGGGCGCGTCCACCGCCACCCCTTCCGCCAGGGCGGGAGAAGCGACTGCGGCGCTCGCCAGGAGGAGGAAGCCGGCCGGGCGCATCTCAGCGGGCTTCGATCGTCCATCCATCGCCTTCGGGGCGCAGCGCGACGCCCAGCAGCGGCCCGATCGAGCGGGGATCCGCGCGCAACGGGGCGACCAGCACGCTGCCCGAGATGCGCCGGCCGGCGAGACCGGGCGCGACGGTGAAGGCGATCCCGGTGGCGCGCGAAAGGTCGCCCGCCACCGCGTCCAGCGTCTCGTCGCGGAAGGTCAGCCGCCCTTCGCGCCATTCGCCCACCTGAGCGGCGGGAATGTCGGACAGGCGGTATTCGCCCGAGCCCGTCCGGCGCGAGAGCATCTGGCCGGGGGAAATGCGCAGCTTCTGGCGATCCGGATTGAGCATCACCGCGCCTTCCGCGACCGCGACCGACAGCTGCCCGCCTTCGTGCTTCACGTCGAACACGGTGCCGATGTCGACCAGCGTATCCGCGCCCACCTCGACCCGGAACCGGCGCGAGGGATCGTGGCGCACGGTGAACAGGGCCTGGCCATGCTCCAGCTCCGCGAAGCCCGGGTCCTTCCGGTCCAGCACCAGCCGCGTGCCGCCGCCCAGCGCGACCTGCCCGCCATCGGCCAGCGCGATCACGCGGGTTTCGCCCGGTGCGGTCTCCACCGCATAGGCGGAGCCGCCCTGGACCTGCCACAGCCCGATCGCAGCCGCGATCCCCGCCGCCACGGCCACCATCCCGCCGATGCGGCGCACCCGGAGGCGATGCTCTGCAGGCTCGCGATCGTTGGCGGGTATGGGCGCGGCTTCCGGCTCGGCGGGCAGCTGCTCGGCACCGTCCAGCGCGGCGGAAGCCACGGCGTCATAGGCCGCGGCATGGGCGGGATCGCTTTCCAGCCAGGCGGTGAAGCCGTCCCAATCCTCGAAAGACGGGTCGCCCGTGCGGACCGCCCATGCGGCGGCCTGCTCCAGGATGCGATCGTCATGCGCCATAAGTCCGGCCTCCTGGCGATAAGACGGAGAAGAAGGGCTCAAGCCTCATCCAGCCGTTCCTTGAGTTCGGCCAGCGCGCGATAGGCTGCCCTGAGATCGCTTTCCACCGTGCTGACGCTGACCCCGAATTCCTGCGCCACCTGCTTCTGCTGCACCCCATCCACCCGGTGGCGGCGGAAGATCGCGGCGGCGCGGGGCCCCAGCGCCTCCAGCGCCTCGGCCACCAGCCGCGCCTGCTGGCGGGCGATCACCGCGCGTTCGGCGGAAGGCGCGTCCGACACGCCGGGCACCGCGCCGCCGCTCGCCTCGGTCCAGTCCCGCTCGCGCTTCTTGGCCTGCCGTATGGCGCGATAGCGGTCGATCATCAGCAGGTCGGCAGTGCGGAAAAGGTAGGAGAGCGGGGAGGCCACCGGGCCGGTCCTAGCCGCGGTGATCTTCAGCCAGATCTCGTGCAGCAGGTCTTCCGCCGCATCGCCCGCCCCGCGCGCAGCCAGGAAACGCAGCAGCCGCTCGCGATTGGCGAGGAACGCGGCTTCGAGGCCTGAATGGGGGGGATCTGCCGGCAAAGCCTCACCCGTTTCTTCGTGGATCGCCCCCAATAGATTCGCGCAAGGGAGGAGGAAAGCGGTTCCGTTGCCCACACGCGGCCCCGCGCTTCCGGCCGTTCGGCGCCCTATCGGGCGAGTCGGCTTGCGATTCACCTCATCCGTCCTACATTGTGACCGTGAAAGGCAGGAAAGCTTGATGAGCGAGAATCAGGACCCCGGCGGCAACCGCGATCCCGGGCGCGATCCGGGCGGCAGCCCCTGGATGAAAAGCCTGATGGTGTGGGGCGGGATTTTCCTCGCCCTGCTGCTGGTCGTGTCGCTGTTCAACGGCCACGGCGCGGCGGTGGGCACGCAGATCCCCTATTCCGATTTCCGCTCGCGGGTGACCGAAGGCAGCGTGTCCGAAGTCCAGATCGCGCAGAACCGAATCACCGGCAAGCTCAAGAACGGACAGGAATTCAGCACGATCCCGGTGCCGAACGACACCGACCTCACGCGCCTGCTGGAAGACAATGAAGTGAAATATGCCGGCACCGCGCCGGAAGAGCCGAACCTGCTGCTCTACATCCTGGTCCAATCGCTGCCGTTCCTGCTGATCCTGGGCGTGGCCTTCTTCGCGCTGCGCCAGGTGCAGAAGGGCGGCGGTTCGGGCGCGATGGGCTTCGGCAAGTCCAAGGCCAAGCTGCTGACCGAGCGGCACGGCCGCGTGACGTTCGACGATGTCGCCGGCATCGACGAGGCGCGGGAGGAACTGCAGGAGATCGTGGAATTCCTGCGCGATCCGCAGCGCTTCTCCAAGCTCGGCGGCCAGATTCCCAAGGGCGCGCTGCTGGTGGGCAGCCCCGGCACCGGCAAGACCCTGCTGGCCCGCGCCATCGCGGGCGAGGCGGGCGTGCCCTTCTTCACCATTTCCGGCTCGGACTTCGTCGAGATGTTCGTCGGCGTCGGCGCCAGCCGCGTGCGCGACATGTTCGAGCAGGCGAAGAAGAACGCGCCCTGCATCGTGTTCATCGACGAGATCGACGCGGTGGGCCGCCATCGCGGCCACGGCCTGGGCAATTCGAACGACGAGCGCGAGCAGACGCTGAACCAGCTCCTGGTCGAGATGGACGGGTTCGAGGCGAATGAAGGCATCATCATCATCGCCGCCACCAACCGGCCCGACGTGCTCGATCCCGCCTTGCTGCGCCCCGGCCGGTTCGACCGGCAGGTGGTGGTGCCGATCCCGGATATCGACGGGCGCGAGAAGATCCTGTCCGTCCACATGAAGAAGGTGCCGCTGGCGCCGGACGTGAACGCCCGCACCATCGCGCGCGGCACGCCGGGCTTCTCCGGCGCGGACCTCGCCAATCTCGTCAACGAGGCGGCGCTGCTCGCTGCCCGGCGCAACAAGCGCCTGGTCGCGATGCAGGAATTCGAGGACGCGAAAGACAAGGTGATGATGGGGGCGGAACGCCGCTCCATGGTCATGACCGAGGACGAGAAGAAGATGACCGCCTATCACGAGGCGGGCCACGCGATCGTCTCGATCCACGAGCCGGCTTCGGACCCGATCCACAAGGCCACGATCATCCCGCGCGGCCGCGCGCTGGGCATGGTGATGCGCCTGCCGGAACGCGACAGCTATTCCTACCATCGCGACAAGATGCATGCGAACCTCTCGGTCAGCATGGGCGGGCGCGTGGCGGAAGAGATCATCTTCGGGCACGACAAGGTCAGCTCGGGCGCCAGCTCCGACATCCAGTACGCCACCAGCCTGGCGCGCAACATGGTCACCAAATGGGGCATGTCGGAGAAGCTCGGCCCGCTGCAGTATGAAGAGCAGCAGGAAGGCTATCTCGGCATGGGCGGATCGCACCGCACCATGATGTCGGACGAGACCAACAAGCTGATCGATGCAGAGATTCGCTCTCTGGTGGATGGGGCCCATAACCGGGCCAGGCAGGTGCTTTCCGAGAACGAGGAGCAGCTCCATCTGCTCGCCCAGGCGCTGCTCGAATACGAGACGCTGACCGGCGAGGAGATCCAGCATCTGCTGGAGGACGGCAAGATCGACCGGCCCGACCAGCCGGCAGGCCCAGCCGTCACCCGCCCGGTGCGCGGTTCGGCGATCCCCAAGGCGGGCAAGCGCTTTTCCGGCGGCGCGGCGCCCCAGGGCGCCTGACCGCCTCCCTCGCTTGCCCCTTGCGGGAGCAAAGCACGGAAACCGATCGCGGCCATCGCCGTTTGGCAAATCCGGCCTTGACCATTATGGTCGGGCTCCGCTCGGAGCTATTCCGGCGCCACAAGGGGAGAATGTGATGAAGAAGCTGTTGCTTGCCGGTTCTATCCTGAGCCTTGGCCTGCTTGCCGCCTGCTCGCAGGAGACCGAGGACAAGACCGACGCTGCGGTCGACCAGGTCGGTGACGCGGCCGAAGCCGCCGGCGATGCGATCGGCGCTGCCGCCACCGACGCTGCGGAAGGCGTGGGCGATGCGGTGAACAAGGCCGAGAAGGCCGCCGACGCGGCTGGTGACGCCATCAAGGAAGACGCCACCCCGACCGCTCCCGCGACCTGATCGCGACGCACGGGTTTCATGGAAGGGGCCGGGAGGTTTAGGCTTCCCGGCCCTTTTCCGTTTGGCAATTATATCGATCGCAAACGCGCGGTGGATTGACGGTTTTCGTCACCCCAGCGCAAGCTGGGGTCTCAAGCGACGGTGCGCAAAGGCCTGAGATGCCAGCTTTCGCTGGCATGACGAAAAGCGGGTGTTTGCAAAAGATACAATCGCCTTTCGTTTGGTGATGACGATCCTCCCTGGAAGGGGAGGTGGCAACCCACAGGGCTGACGAAGGGGTGTCGCCCTATCGAAAAGATAGGATACTCACCGCCTGCGGCAGCGGTCCCCCTCCCGATCTCAAGCCTTGCCCAACTGCTCCAGCTTCTGTTCGATCGCGTTCCACAGCCCCGCGAAGGCTTGCGCGCCGGGGCTGCGCGGGGCGAAGCTGCCCACCGGGGCCTGGCGCAGCGCGCCCTGCTCGATCGCGCTGGCCATCGGGATCGTGGGCCAGTCGGGCATTTCCTCGCGCAGCTGGCGATGGAGGGCGCGGCGGGCATCGTGCATCGACAGCACTGGCAGGATCGGCGGATGGCGCTTGTGATTGGCGGCAAGATCCTTCTGGATCAGGTGCAGCGCACGGCGCGACAGGGGAGAAGGCGGCAGCGGCACGATCACCATGTCCGCCGCGCGCATCACTTGCGCGCTGGTTTCGTTGAGCACGGGCGGGCAATCGAGGATGATGCGCCGGTACCGGTCCGACAGGCCTTCCGCCAGCTTGGCGATCCGCTTCTTCTTGCCCAGCGCCAGCAGGCTGCGGTCGAGATCGCGCAGGCTTTCGTCCGCTGGCAGCAGGTCCAGGCCCCAGAAGCCGCTCGGCAGCGTGAGCTCGGCCGGATCGCTCTTGCCCTTGAACAGCCCCGCCGCCTTCCGTTCCGGCTCGACCCCGTAGAGGAAGGCCGCGCCGCCCGCAGGATCGAGGTCCCACAGCAATGTGCTGCGCCCGGCATCCACTGCCGAGCACCAGGCCAGATTGGCGGCGATGGTGGTCTTCCCCACGCCCCCCTTCACACTGTAAACCGCGATGACCGCCATGTTCCGCTCCTGCGCGGAAAACACCATCGCAGGATAATGCGCCGATTTCCTCAGGCGTCAGCGCAGTGACATAATCCGGTCAGAATCGGACGGAATCAGCCGTCGTAGTCGGAGCCGATCGAGGTCGAACGGGTGGGCGCGGCGGCGGTGATCCGCAGGGCTTCGGCCGACTGGCTGAGCGAACCGATCTCGTCCGCTTCGTCCTCATCGTCAGGAAGGACGCGCTGCATCGACTGGGTCAGCGATTCCTGCAGCTCGTTCGGCCTGATCGTCTGCTCGGCGATCTCGCGCAGAGCCACGACGGGGTTCTTGTCACGGTCGCGATCGACGGTCAGCTCCGCGCCGCCCGAAATCTCCCGCGCGCGCTGCGCGGCAAGCAGGACGAGATCGAAGCGGTTGGGGACCTTGTCGACACAATCTTCGACGGTAACGCGCGCCATGGGGCACTCCGGTAAAATGAATCTGCTGGGAAGGCTCGCCAGTTAGGCTCGCAGGCCCCGGAAGTCAAGGAAATGCCGCTTGATGCACCCCCTCTCCGCCTTGGAGGAAGGGACCCCTTGTCCGCGCCGCCTGCCTATGCTCTTTCCGGCAACGCATGGCGAGCGAGCGCAAGATTCCAGAAACTCCGGCACCCTATCGCGATCCGGCGCCGTTCTCGATCGCTGCCCAAGGGGTGGCGCTGGAGTTCTATCCTTCCGGGCCCGACCGGCTGCAGGCCGTGCTCGACACGATCGGCGCGGCGCGGCGTTCGCTCCGGCTGTTCTTCTACATCTTCTCGAACGACGCCTGCGCGGCGAAAGTGCGCGATGCGCTGGTCGAAGCGGCGGAGCGCGGCGTCGGCGTGGTCCTGATCGTGGACGATTTCGGATCTCTGGCGGACGATTTGTTCCTCGCCCCGCTCATCCGCGCCGGCGGGCGCGTGCAGCGCTTCAGCGCCCGGTGGAGCGCGCGCTACCTGATTCGCAACCACCAGAAGATGCTGATCGCCGACGATGCGGTGGCGATGATCGGCGGCTTCAACATCGAGCAGGCCTATTTCGATCCGCCGGAGAAGAACGGCTGGAACGATATCGGCGTGCGGGTGGAAGGCGAGGCGGTGGCGCGGCTTTCTAAATGGTTCGCCCTGCTCGAGAAATGGACCGACGGGCGGCCGGTCAAGCTGACGGAGGCCCGCCGCGAAGTGCGCCAGTGGGATGCGGGCGAAGGCCCGGTGCGCTGGCTGCTGGGCGGCCCGTCCCAGCGGCTCAGCCCATGGGCGCGCAACGTGATCACCGACATCGAGCATGCGCGCCGGCTGGACATGATGGTGGCCTATTTCTCGCCCCGGAAGGGGATCGTGCGGCGGATCGCGCGAGTCGCCGCAAGGGGCACGGTGCGCCTGCTGCTGGCGGCCAAGTCGGACAACGCAGCCACGATCGGCGCAGCCCGCTCGCTCTACGGCCGGATGCTGCGGCGCGGCGCACATATCCACGAGTTCGAGCCGTGCAAGCTGCATGCGAAGCTGATCGTGGTGGACGACGCGGTCTATATCGGCTCGGCCAATTTCGACATGCGCAGCCTCTATATCAACCTCGAGATCATGCTGCGGATCGAGGATGCCGCGCTGGCCGAACGGATGCGGGAGTTCATCGCCGGCCACCTGCAATGGTCCACCGAAGTCACCCCGGCGCTGCACGCCCGGCGCGGCACCTGGTGGAACCGCCTGCGCTGGAAGGCGAGCTGGTTCCTGGTGGCGGTGGTGGACTACACGGTGACCCGGCGGCTGAACCTGGGGCTGTGAAGGCGCCGAAGCGGCCCCTCAATCGAAATCATATCCGCGCTGGTCTTCGGCCAGGTCGCTGAACTTGGTGATCTTCGGCTCGAAGCGCAGCCGCACCTTGCCGGTGGCGCCGTGGCGCTGCTTGGCCACGATCAGCTCCGCCAGGCCATAGACCCGCTCCATCTCCGCCGCCCAGGCGGCATGGGCCTCGTGCACCTTGCCCTCGTCGCTCTCCACCGGGCGCTTGGGCTCGCGCGAGGCGACGTAGTAATCCTCGCGATAGACGAACCACACCATGTCCGCATCCTGCTCGATCGAGCCCGATTCGCGCAGGTCCGACAGCATCGGCCGCTTGTCGTCGCGCTGCTCCACCGCGCGCGAGAGCTGGGACAGCGCGATCACCGGCAGGTCCAGTTCCTTGGCCAGCGTCTTGAGACCGCGGCTGATCTCCGAAATCTCGTTCACGCGGTTGTCGTTCGCGCGCTGCGAGCCCTGCAGCAGCTGGAGATAGTCGACCACGATCAGCCCGATGTCGTAACGCCGCTTCAGCCGCCGCGCACGAGTGCGCAGCGCGGCGATCGAAAGCGCCGGCGTGTCGTCGATATAGAGCGGCAATTCGGCCAGGCGCTGGCTGGCGTAGGACAGCTTCTGGAAATCGTCGCGGCTGATCTTGCCCATGCGCAGCGCTTCGCTGGAGATGCCCGCCTGCTCCGCCAGGATGCGCGTGGCGAGCTGGTCCGCGCTCATTTCCAGGCTGAAGAAGGCCACTCCGGCCCCCACGGACTTGGCGATCCCGTCCTGCCGGTCGCGCAGCGCACGGTCGGCGCAGTTGAAGGCGATGTTGGTGGCGAGCGAGGTCTTGCCCATGCCGGGCCGCCCGGCCAGGATCACCAGGTCCGAATTGTGCAGGCCGCCGATCTTCTCGTTCACGCTGGTGAGCCCGGTGGTCTTGCCCGAGACATGGCCGCCGGAATTGATCGCGGTCTCGATCATCCCCAGCGCCTTGTGGGTGGCGAGGCCGAAGCTCTGCGCCTCGTTCATGCCGGCCGCGCCTTCGGCCACCTTGAACAGGGCCGCCTCGGCCTGCTCGACCTGCGCCATCGGCGCCACCGCGTCCGAGGTGTCGAGCGCCCCTTCCACCAGGTTGCGCCCCACCGTCACCAGCTCGCGCAGCAGGGCGAGGTCATAGATCTGCTCGGCCAGTTCGCGCGGGGCGAGCAGGCCCTGCCCATCCGCCGTCAGCCGCGCGAGATAGGCCACGCCGCCCAGCTCCTTCAGCGCCTCGTCCGCCTCGAAATAGGGCTTGAGCGTAACCGGGGTGACCACCGCGCTGCGATCCAGCAAAGTGAGGATCCGCTCGTAGATCCGCTGGTGCACCGGCTCGAAGAAATGCTCCGGCCGCAGCTGCGTCTGCAATTCCTCGATCACCCGGTTGTCGATCAGCACCGCACCGATGAACGCCGCTTCCGCCTCGATGTTCGAAGGCAGCATGCGCACGGGCGCATCGGCGGCGGGGCGGATGAGGAGGTCTTCGTCGGCCATCCCCTCTCCATGCGCCGGAGGGAGGGCCAAGCGCAAGCGGCAGCGCGGCAATGGCGGCTGTGGATATCGGGGATGGATGCTTCCCCTTGCCGCCCTTCGCTGCGGGTGCGAAAGCAGCGCGGGTAATGCCCGGCCACCGCATCATCCATGTCGAGCTCGACGAGGCGACCATCCTGTGGCGCAACGCCGATATCGAGCAGGAACGGCGGGTGGCGATCTTCGACCTGATCGAGGAGAACAGCTTCAAGCCGCTGCGCGCCGCCGCCGCCGGGCGGCAGGGGCCGTGGCGGCTGGCCCTCGCGGTGCAGGATGGGCGCCTGTCGCTGGCGATCTCCGACGCGCAAGGGCAGCCGGTGGAGACGCTGCTGCTCGGCCTTGCCCGCTTCCGCCGCCCGGTGCGCGAATATTTCGCGATCTGCGATTCCTACTACCAGGCGATCCGCAAGGCCTCCGCGCGCGAGATCGAGACGATCGACATGGCCCGGCGCGGGATTCACGACCAGGCGGCGCGGCTGCTGCTCGAACGGCTGGAAGGAAAGATCGAAACCGACTTCGCCACTGCACGGCGGCTGTTCACCCTGATCTGCGTGCTGCATATCAAGGGCTGAACCTCGGGGGGGACAGAATGGGCAGGAAGGCACGATCTCCGGCGCGCAGGCGCGTGATGGCGGCGATCCTGCTCGCGGCGCTGATCGGCGGGATCTACGCCTGGTGGCAGTTCATCCACTGGACTCCGCCGCGCGAGGGCTGGCCGGTGCAGGGCGTGCTGGTCGGCGCACGCGATTCGGGGGAGCGCGGGGCGGATTTCGTGGCCTTCAAGGCGATCGGCGCCGATTTCGCCTATCTGGAAGCGAGCCGGGGGGCCAAGGCGCGCGATCCCTCCTTCGCCCGCAACCTCGCCGCCGTGCGCGCGGCGGGGCTCCAGTTCGGCGCCGTGCATCATTACGATCCCTGCGTGCCGGCGGACGTGCAGGCGGCCAATTTCGTCACCACCGTCCCGCGCGATGCAAGCCTGCTTCCCCCCGCGATCGAGCTGGACGAAGCCGCAGACGACTGCCCCACGGCGGTGAGCGACGCGGCGGTGGAAAGCGAGCTGATGACCTTCATCAACCAGGTCGAAGGCCATGCCGGCAAGCCTGCCCTGCTCAAGATCTCGCGCGCCTTCGAGGACCGCTACCACCTCGCCGGCACGATCGAGCGGAACCTGTGGCTCACTCGCGACCGGTTCCAGCCCGGCTATGCCGGCCGGCCCTGGACCTTGTGGACCGCCAATTCCGCGCTACGATCCCAGGCGAGCGAGATACCGGTGCGCTGGGTGGTGGTTCAGCCCTGAACGCGCCGCCGGAATATCCGGCGAAGAACCTGGCGAGGAGCCTGGAATGAGCGACGATTCCGATCGTGACGAGCTGGTGGTGCGGGCCAAGCGGGCGCGGGACAACGCCTATGCGCCCTATTCGGGCTTCGCCGTGGGCGCGGCGCTGCGCTTCGCCGACGGCACCATCGTCACCGGCGCCAATATCGAGAATGCGAGCTATGGCCTCTCGCTCTGCGCGGAGACGCTGGCAGTGGCCAAGGCGATGGGCCGGGGCCATCGCGGCGGGCTGGAAGCAGTGGCGGTGATCGGCAGCGGCGCGCGCCCCGTCACGCCCTGCGGGCGCTGCCGGCAGGTGCTGTTCGAGCTGGCCGATCTCGGCGGCACCGATCCGGTGGTCTGGTGCGCCAGCGACACGGAAGCCGTCGCCACCCGCCTGTCGGATCTCATCCCTCGCGCCTTCGGGCCGGGCAGCATCGGCTGAGCGGCGCGGTGGAGCTGAACCAGGCCGCGCATCTGGCGGGCATCGATCCCGAGATCCTGCTGCGGCTGGGCGTGGCGGCCGCGATGGGCCTGCTGCTGGGGCTGGACCGGGAATTGCGCGGTCATGCGGCGGGGCTGCGCACTCACGGGCTGATCTGCTTCTCCGCCGCGATGATGACGGTCTCGATCATCGCGCTGTTCCTCCAGCTCGGCCCGGGCCCCGGAGGAGGATGGATGGACCCGCTGCGCATCTTCGAGGCGACCGGCGCCTTCATCGGCATCATCGGGGCGGGGCTGATCGTGTTCAACCGCGGGGAAGTGCACAATCTCACCACCGCCGCGCATCTCTGGCTCACGGCGGTGATCGGCATCGCCTGCGGGGCGGGCCAATGGCCGCTGGTGCTGGTGGGCGGGCTGATCAGCCTGGTGATGCTCACCCTGCTGCGCATCGTCGAACGCCGCGTGGAACGCCGCTGGCGCCGGCGGATGCAGGAAGGCGAATCGTGAGGATAGCCGGTCAAGCCCGTTGAGTTGCATTTCTTGCAACACAATGTGCGTTATTGTCGTTTTTCAATCGGATGGGATCGGCCCATATGGGAGCTGCCTTTCAGGCATCCTCTCCCAAAACTTCCAAGGCCCGGCCGGCAACGGCCGGGCTTTTTTTCCTTATCCATTCCTCCCCCAAGGGGGGAGGATCGGGGGCGCCACCTAACGGAGGTGGGGAGGTTGGTCGTTGTTTCACGCGGAGACGTTTGCAAACGCGCCGTGGATCGAGGCTTTTCCTCGTCACCCCAGCTTTCGCTGGCATGACGAAAGAGGGGCGGTTGCAAGCGAGATAATCCCCCAACAAAAGGGGGCTTGACAAAACGAACCACTTGGGTTATGTGATCCCCGCCTCTGCTACCCAGCAT
>Ga0164243_10000561_pt1 | contig 67249 bp, 57 predicted proteins | sample OricompcompostOP_FD_108781 | JGI IMG/M metagenome (GOLD analysis project Ga0164243, IMG submission 108781) | Organic Plus compost microbial communities from Emeryville, California, USA - Original compost - Organic plus compost (OP) | ecosystem: Engineered > Solid waste > Mixed feedstock >... | reverse complement strand
GTGGTGCGCGAGGTGGGACTTGAACCCACACGTCCTTTCGGACACAGGAACCTGAATCCTGCGCGTCTGCCAATTCCGCCACTCGCGCGAGTGGGACCGGGAGAGCGTACCGCCTCCTCGCGGACCTCACGAATCGGGACCGACCGTCGCAGGGGGAGCCGTAAAGCCATGGTCCGGGCTGGGTAACGTTGGCCGTCGTGGGACTCAAGGGCTTCGAACGACGGCTGGAGCACGCGGTGGAGGGCGTGTTCTCCCGCGTCTTCAAGAGCGGGGTGCGTCCCATCGAGATCGGCCGGCGCCTCACCCGGGAGATGGACGACCAGCGCACGGTCGACGTGCGGGGCCGCACGGTGGCGCCGAACTCCTTCACGGTGGCGATCTCCCCGGACGACCACGAGGCGTTCGTCGACATCGCCGACACGCTCGCCCGTGAGCTCTGCGACGCCGCCCGGGAGCACGCCCGCGACGAGGGCTACGCCTTCCTCGGTCCCGTCGAGGCCGAGCTGGTGGTCGACCCCGCGCAGCGCACCGGCACCTTCTCCATCGAGGCTCGCTTCCGCGAGGGGCCCGGCGGCAGCGGGGCAGGGTCACTGGTGCTGCCCAACGGCGAGCGCTACGTGCTGCGGGAGCACGTCGTGTCCATCGGCCGCCTGCCGGAGTGCGAGATCACCCTGGTCGACGCCAACGTCAGCCGCCGCCACGCCGAGATCCAGCCGCGGGGCGACGGCTTCGTGCTGGTCGACCTCGGCTCCACCAACGGGAGCCGGGTGAACGGGGTGCGCGTCACCGAACGGGAGCTCCGCGACGGCGACGAGCTCGGGTTCGGCAACATCCGGCTCACGTTCCAGGCGTCGTAGGGGCCACGTGTCCGACCAGCTCCTGTTCGTCCTCAAGCTGTGCCTCCTGGCGCTGCTCTACCTGTTCTTCTTCCGGGTGGTGCGGGCGGTGTGGGCCGAGCTGCGCACGCCGAGCCCCGCGGTCGGCGCCCCGGTCGCGGCCGCGGCCCCCGCGCCGAGCCGCCGTGAGCGCAAGGCCCAGGCCAAGGCGGCCAAGGCCCGGCCCCAGCTGGTGATGGTCGAGCCCGCCGCCCAGGCGGGGCGCAGCTATCCGCTCGAGCACGAGGTGTCGATCGGGCGCGCCGCCGGGTGCCGCATCACCCTCGACGACACCTACGCCTCCCAGATCCACGCCCGGGTGTTCTCCCGCGACGGCCAGTGGCTGGTGGAGGACCTCGGCTCCACCAACGGCACCTGGCTCAACCGCCACAAGGTCTCGGGGCCGATGGTGCTCCAGCGAGGCGACCGCCTCCAGATCGGCAACACCGTGATGGAGCTGCGATGACCCGGTTCGCCTGGGGCTCGGCCACCGACACCGGCCGGGTCCGCCAGGCCAACGAGGACTCGCTGCTCGCGGTCGACGGCCTCTTCGCGGTGGCCGACGGCATGGGCGGGCACAAGGCGGGCGAGGTGGCCAGCCGCATGGCCATCGAGACCCTCCAGGAGGAGTTCACGTCAGCCGGCACCGACGTGCTCGTGGCCGCGGTGCAGGAGGCCAACCGGTCGCTGGTGGAGCGCTCGTCGTCGGACTCCGAGCTCACCGGGATGGGCACGACGCTGTGCGCCATGGCCCTGGTCGACGCCGACGGGCGCGACGCCATCGCCGTGGTGAACGTCGGAGACTCCCGCCTCTACCTGCTGTCGGAGGGCGAGCTCACCCAGGTCACCGAGGACCACAGCCTGGTGGCCACCCTCGAGCGCCAAGGGCGCATCAGCCGGGCCGAGGCCGCGGTGCACCCGCAGCGCAACATCCTCACCCGGGCCCTGGGCATCGACGCCAACGTGATGGTCGACTCGTGGGAGATCCTCCCCATGGTCGGCGACCGCTACCTGATCTGCAGCGACGGGCTCTTCAACGAGGTGGAGGACAGCCGCCTGGCCGCCACCCTGCGGCGCCTGGCCGACCCGGGGGAGGCCGCCCGGGAGCTCGTGCGCCTGGCGAACGAGGCGGGCGGGCGCGACAACATCACCTGCGTGGTCGTCGACGTCGTCGACGACCAGGGTCGCGACCCGGCAGCGTCGGCGTCGTCGGCCCGCATCACCGCCCACCACGGGGCGGGCGACGCGCTCGACCTCGTCGCCGGTGAGCCGGACTCCGCCGGTGACGAGGCCGAAGGATCCGATGCCGCCCCCACGGCGAGCCGGCGCGAGCGGCGACGGGCCGCCCGGGCCGAGCGTCCCCGCCGGCGCGTGCTGACCTGGCGCCTCGGCCTGTTCACCCTGGCCTTCCTCGCCATCGTGGCGGTGGCCGTCGGGGTGATCGTGTGGGCCGGCCGCAACACGTACTACGTCGGTGTGCACGACGACCGGGTCGCGATCTTCCGGGGTCGTCCGGGCGGTCTGCTGTGGATCGAGCCCGAGCTCGAGGAGGAGACCAGCATCCCGTTGAGCGAGGTGCCGGCCGCCTCGGTCGACGCGGTGCAGGCCGGGGTCGAGGAGCCGAGCCTCGAGGACGCCCGGCGCTACGTCGCCAACCTCCAGGAGCAGATCGACCGGGCCACCGCCACGACCACCACCTCGACCACCACGACGGTGCCCGCGGCCGACCCCCCGGTCACGGAGCCCGTCACCGTGGCCCCGGGGTAGGCGGGCCATGACCCAACGGCGCAACACCGAGCTCGGCCTCATGCTCATGGCGGTGATCATCACCGCCGGGGCCTACGTGCTGGCCAGCCTCGGCTCCGACGCCCGCATCCCTGCCAACATCATCCCCTTCATGGCCTCGGTGCTGGGGCTGCTGCTCGGCGCCCACGTGGCGGTGCGGCGGCTCGCCCCCGAGTCCGACCCGATCCTCCTCCCCATGGCCGCCCTGCTGAACGGCCTCGGCTACGTGGTGATCGCCGGCCTCCCCGAGCAGACCAACATGCCGTCGGGCGAGGTGCTCGCTCGGCAGCAGGCGGTGTGGACGGCCATCGGGGTGGTGGGCTTCGTGGCCACCCTCTGGTTCGTGCGGCGGCCCCGCGACCTCGTCCGCTACCGGTACACGTTCGGCCTGCTCGGCATCGCCCTCCTGCTCCTCCCGCTCGTGCCCGGGCTGGGCACCGACCGGGGGAGCGGCAGCCAGATCTGGGTGAGCGTCGGCCCGGTGAACTTCCAGCCCGGCGAGGTGGCCAAGGTCCTGCTCGCCATCTTCTTCGCCGCCTACCTCGCCGAGCAGCGGGAGCTCATCGCCACCAGCGTCTGGAAGGTCGGCCCCGTGCGCCTCCCCGACCCGAAGTACCTCGGACCCGTGCTCCTCGCGTGGGTCGTCACCCTGGTGGTGATGGTGTACCAGAAGGACCTCGGCTCCTCGCTGCTGTTCTTCGCCCTGTTCGTGGTGATGATCTGGGTCGCCACCGGGCGCACGTCGTTCCTCGTCATCGGCGGTGGGCTCTTCGCGGCCGGGGCGTGGTTCGCCTACCGCACCTTCGGTCACGTCCAGGACCGGGTGTCCATCTGGCTCGACCCGTGGAAGGACCCGAGCGGCACCGGCTACCAGATCGTCCAGGGCCTGTTCGCCATGGCCTTCGGCGGCGTCACCGGCACCGGGCTGGGGCTCAGCAGCGGCGTGCGCATCCCCGCCAGCGAGAGCGACTTCATCTTCGCCGTGCTCGCCGAGCAGCTGGGCCTGCTGGGCGGGGCCCTGGTGATCATGGCGTACCTGCTGATGGTCGGGTCGGGCCTGCGCATCGCGGCGAGGGCCGACCACGCCTTCGACAAGCTCCTCGCCACCGGCCTCACCCTGCTGCTCGGCGTGCAGGCCTTCCTCATCATCGGCGGGGTCACCCGGCTCCTGCCCCTCACCGGCGTCACCCTGCCCTTCGTGTCCTACGGCGGCTCGTCGCTCGTCGTGAACTACGTGCTGCTCGCCCTCCTCCTGCGGGTGAGCGACCAGAACGAGCGGGGCCGGGCCCGACCCCGGGTCGAGGCGGTGGCGGCGTGAACCGCAGCATCCGCCGCCTCGGCATCGGCCTGGTGGTGCTCTACCTGGCCCTCTTCGTGAAGCTCAACTGGATCCAGGTCATCGACAAGGACGACCTCGACGCCAACCCGCTGAACACGGCTCAGGTGCGGCGAGACTTCAACCGCCCCCGGGGGTCGATCTCCACCGCCGACGGCGTGCTCATCGCCCAGAGCGTGCCGAACCCCGACGAGAGCAGCGAGTTCGAGCGGGTGCGGGTGTACCCCGAGGGCGACCTCTTCGGGCAGGCCACCGGGTTCTTCTCGTTCCGCTACGGCTCCAGCGGGCTGGAGAAGGAGTACTCCGACCTGCTCGCCGGCACCACCTTCGAGCAGCAGATCCGGGGCTTCGCCGACCTGCTCGTCGCCCGTGAGAACGTCGGCAACCTCAGCATCTCCCTGCGCAAGGACGTGCAGGAGCTGGCCCGGGCCCAGCTCGGCGACCGGGAGGGCTCGGTGGTGGCGGTCGACCCCCGCACCGGCGAGCTGCTCGCCTTCTGGAGCTACCCGTCCTACGACCCCAACTACATCAGCAACGTCGACCAGGCCGCCGCCAAGGAGGCCTGGGACATCTACAACGCGGCGCCCGGCCAGCCCATGCGGGCCCACCAGTACCAGGACCGCTACTTCCCGGGCTCCACGTTCAAGGTGGTCACCGGCAGCGTGGGGCTCCAGACCGGCAAGGTCACCGACGAGGAGCCGGTCTACCCCCGGGTCACCAGCTACACCCCGCCGCAGACCAACCTCGCCATCAGCAACTTCGGGGGCCAGGTCTGCGGCGGCCCCCTCCCGGACGTCCTGCGGGTCTCGTGCAACTCGGCGTTCGCCGAGATGGGCCAGGCCACCATCGGGGCGGCCGACATGATCTCGGGCTCCGAGTCGTGGGGGTTCAACAAGGCGGCGCCCATCGACCTGCCCGACCCGGCCCGCTCGGTGTTCCCCACCGACGTGGTGAACAACCCGCCCAAGCTGGCCCAGTCGTCGATCGGCCAGAGCGACGTGCAGGCCACCCCCCTCCAGATGGCGCTCGTCGCCGCCGGTGTCGCCAACGGGGGCACCATCATGACGCCCCACCTCATGACCCAGGTGCTCGACTCCCAGGGCGAGGTGGTCAAGACCTACGAGCAGAAGCCGTGGCTCACCCCGCTCTCGCCGGAGCACGCCGCCACCATGCGCGCCGACATGGTGAACGTCGCCGAGCGGGGCACCGCCACCGGCCTGCTCATCCCCGGCTACGAGGTCGGGGGCAAGACCGGCACCGCCCAGCTCGGCACCGAGCCGCCGCAGAGCCACACCTGGATCATCGGGTTCGCGGGCCTGCCTGGCCAGGATCCGAGCGTGGCCATCGCGGTCGTGGTGCTGAACCAGTCCGGGGCCAGCGAGGCCACAGGTGGGCGCATCGCCGCCCCCATCGCCCGAGCGGTGATGGAGAAGATCCTCCAGGTCCAGAACGGGGGCTGAGATGGCCGGCCATGCCGGGGACGTCCGGTCCCCCCTCAGTAGTGTGAGCAGAGTATGACCGACCAGCCGGCGGGGCCCACCGTCTTCAACGATCGCTACGAGCTGCACCGCAAGCTCGCCCAGGGCGGCATGGCGAACGTGTACCTCGCCCGCGACCTGCTCCTCGACCGGCCGGTGGCGGTGAAGGTCATGTTCCCGGAGCACGCCCGCGACGACGCGTTCGTCGAGCGGTTCCGCCGGGAGGCCACCGCGGCCGCCAACCTGAACCACCCGAACATCGTCGCCATCTACGACTGGGGCCAGCAGCACGGCACCTACTACATCGTGATGGAGTACGTGGAGGGCCGCCCGCTGTCGGAGATCATCCGCAGCGAGGGCCCCCTGCACCCCGACCGGGCCGCCGAGATCACCGCCGACGTGGCCGCCGCCCTCGCCTTCGCCCACCGCAACGGCGTGGTGCACCGCGACGTCAAGCCGGGCAACATCCTCATCACCGGGGCCGGCCAGGTGAAGGTCGCCGACTTCGGCATCGCCCAGGCCACCAACAGCGACGCCACCCTCAACCTCACCCAGGCCGGCGCGGTCATGGGCACGGCCACCTACTTCTCGCCGGAGCAGGCCCAGGGCCTCCCCGTCGACCCCCGGTCCGACCTGTACTCGCTGGGCTGCGTGCTCTACGAGATGCTCGCCGCCCGCCCGCCGTTCAGCGGCGACAGCCCGGTGGCGATCGCCTACAAGCACGTGCAGGAGCAGCCCTACCCGCCGAGCACCGTCAACCCGTCGGTGCCGGCCGCCCTCGAGGCGATCGACATGAAGCTGCTCCAGAAGGACCCCGCCGACCGCTACGCGTCGGCGGAGGACCTCCGCAGCGACCTCCGCCGCTTCCTCGAGGGGCAGCCGGTCAACGCCCTCGGGGCCGCCGTCGCCGGTGCCGCCACCGTGGCGGGCGTCGGGGCCGGGCTGTCCGCCATGGGCGACGCCACGGTGGCGGTGCCCGCCGCCGCGACCCCCACCGGTCCCGTGGGTCCCACGCCCTACGTCGGCGAGGAGCCGCCCCGGAAGCGCACCGGCCTCTACGTGGGGCTGCTCGTCGTGCTGCTCCTCCTGGTGGCCGGCATCCTGTTCTTCGTGGGGCGCAGCCTGGGCTCGACGTCCACCCAGGTGACGGTGCCGAACGTCATCGGCCAGACCGAGACCGACGCGACCAACGAGCTGGAGACCGCCGGGTTCAAGGTGAAGGTCACCACCCAGCAGAACGACACCGTCGCCAAGGGCGAGGTCTTCGACCAGGACCCGAAGGGCAACGTGAAGGCCGACAAGGGCTCCATCGTCGAGATCGTGGTGAGCGGCGGCGTCGGGCAGGTCGACGTGCCCAACGTGGTGGGCAAGACCCAGGCCCAGGCCACCTCCCTGCTGAACAACGCCGGTCTCACGCCCGAGGTCGTCACCGAACCGAGCGACGACAAGCCCGCGGGTGAGGTGCTGTCCCAGAGCCCGCCGGCCGGTGCCAAGGCCGACAAGGGCTCCACGGTCACCATCACGGTGTCGAGCGGCGTCGCCCAGGTCACCGTGCCGAGCGTCGCCGGCGACGACCTGGCCGGCGCCTCGGCCACCCTGGGCGCCGCCGGGTTCAAGGTCACCAGCATCCAGCAGAGCTCCACCTCGGTGGCCGCCGGCACGGTCATCGGCACCAATCCGGCCGCCGGCACCCAGATGGCGAAGGGCTCCACCGTGCAGGTGATCGTCTCCAGCGGTCCGCCGGCGACGACCACCACCACCACCACGGCCCCGTCGACCACGACCTCGTCGTCGACGACGCCCTCCACCGCTCCAGGGGGCTGACGCCCGCCTGCGGTGCTCGCCGGCCGTGCCGCACCCGGGGCGTCAGCCGCCCCTCGGCATCAGCGGCTCAGCCGTTCAGTGGCTGCAGCGCTCGAGGAAGTTGCCGACCAGCTGGTGGCCGGCCGCGGTGAGGATCGACTCGGGGTGGAACTGCACGCCCTCGACGTCGTGGGTGCGGTGGCGCAGCCCCATCACCAGGCCGTCGTCGGTCTCGGCGGTGATCTCCAGCACCTCCGGCACCGACGCCCGTTCGACCACCAGCGAGTGGTAGCGGGTGGCCTCCAGCGGGTCGGGCAGGCCGGTGAACACCCCCACGTCGCGGTGGCGGATGAGCGACGTCTTGCCGTGCATGATCTCCGGCGCCCGCACCACGTCACCGCCGAACACCTGCCCGATGCACTGGTGGCCGAGGCAGACGCCGAACACGGGGATCCGGCCGGCGAAGGTGGTGATCACCTCGTTCGAGAGGCCGGCGTCCTCGGGGCGGCCCGGGCCGGGGCTGATCAGCACCCCGTCGGGCTCGAGTTCCTCGATCTGGGCGATGGTGAGGGCGTCGCTGCGGTGCACCAGCGGCTCGGCGCCCAGCTCGCCCAGGTACTGGACGAGGTTGAACACGAACGAGTCGTAGTTGTCGAGGACGAGGATCCGGGCGGCCATCGGGGGCCGACCCTACCGCCTGGGGCGGTGCTCCCCGCCCCTCGGTTTCCCGCCGGTGACCGCCACGGGGGAGGGCAGCGGCCGCCGCTCCACCGCCGCTAAGGTCGCCCGACATGGCCACCGACAAGCGCCCCGCGCCCACCCGCCGCACGGGTGCGCGGGCCGCCCGGAAGGGCGGCCCGACCCCCAAGCGCTCCGACGGCCGCACGCCCGAGCCCTCCACCCGCTACACGCCGCCGGTGCCCCGCGACCAGCGGGTGAGCCCCGCGTGGCTGCCGGTGCTGATGCTGGTGCTGGTGGTGCTCGGCGTGGTCGTCATCTTCCTGCACTACGTCGACATCATCCTGCCCGGCGCCGACAGCAACTGGTGGCTCCTGGCCGGGCTGGTGTTCATCCTCGGCGGCATCGTGGCCGCCACCCAGTACCGCTGACCGCAGGCCGCTGACCTGGGCGTTCGCGCCTCCCCAGACTGAGCCCGGGCCGGGCCTGCCCGAGGCGCGCCCCGGCCGCCTGCAGCCCGCTGGCCCCCGAATGGGGGGTGGACGGCAAGTTACAACGGTGTGACCCTCCCCAGCTCCGTCCCCAGGCTGTGGAGAACTCGGCCCGTCACTCGACAGGCGTCATCAACGTCATGTCGTCCTGGCAGTGGCGCGGTGGCTCCGGGTCCTCGTCGGGGGCCACCGTCATGCGCACCTCGGTGCCGCAGACCTCGCACCGGTAGGTGATCTTCACCTTCCGCAGCTCACCGGCGGGAGGCGGCTCGGGGATCGGCCGGGCCAGGCCTCCCAGCAGGAGGATCCCGAACCGGAGGATGGCCCAGCACGCCACCGCGGCGATGGCGACCGGGAGCAGGTCGTAGCCGGCGAGGAGGGCGGCGGCGGCGCCGATCACCACGATGCCGTTGACGATCGGGTGCTTCACGGTTCGGACCTCACGGGGGCGGGAGCAGCATCCAGGGTAGGCGACCGGTCGCCGGGACGGACCGGCGAGCGGGCCGGGCAACGCGTCGGCGGCCGACCGGTCAGCCGAGGCGCTCGATGATCGTGGCGTTGGCCAGGCCCCCGCCCTCGCACATGACCTGGAGCCCCCAGCGCCCGCCGCGGCGTTCGAGCTCGCACAGCAGGGTGGCGAGCAGGCGCCCTCCGGACGCGCCGAGGGGGTGCCCGAGGGCGATGGCGCCACCGTTCACGTTCACCCGGGCCATGTCGGGGTGCAGCTCCCGCTCCCAGGCCAGCACGACCGGGGCGAACGCCTCGTTGAGCTCGACCAGGTCGATGTCGTCGAGGGCCAGGCCGGCCTTCTCCAACACCTTGGTGGTGGCGGGGATCGGTCCGGTGAGCATGATCCGGGGATCGACGCCGGCGAGGGCGAAGGCGTGGAGGCGGGCCCGGGACGTGAGGCCCAGCCGCTCGGCAGCCGCCTCGCTCGTGATCAGGGCGGCGGCGGCGCCGTCGCTGATCTGGGAGGAGTTCCCGGCGGTGACCACCCCCTCGGGGTCGAACGCCGGCTTCAGCGCGGACAGGGCCTCGACCGTGGTGTCGGCCCGGATGCCCTCGTCGGCGCGCACCAGCCCGTCGGGGGAGGCGACCTCGCCGGTGTCACGGTCGCGGACCCGTGCGGCGACGGGGTGGATCTCCCGGTCGAAGCGGCCCTCGTCGCGGGCCCGCGCCGCCCGCTGCTGGGAGCCGGCCGAGTACTCGTCGAGCTCCTCGCGGTCGAGGCCCCACTGCCGGGCGACGAGCTCGGCGGCGATGCCCTGGGGCACGAGCCCTCCGGCCTCGGCGTAGCGGGCCTGGACCCGGGGTCCGAACGGGGAGCCGATGCCCTGCCCGAAGGTGGCGCCCATCGGCACCAGGCTCATCACCTCCACGCCTGCGGCGATGACCACGTCGTGGACGCCTGCCATGACCGCCTGGGCGGCGAAGGCGGCCGCCTGCTGGGACGACCCGCACTGGCGGTCGACGGTGGTGGCGGGGACCGACTCGGGGAAGCCGGCGGCGAGCACCGCGTTGCGGCCGATGTTGAGCCCCTGGGCGCCGACCTGGGAGACGCAGCCCATGATCACGTCCTCGACGAGGGCGGGGTCGAGGTCGTTGCGCTCGACGAGGGCGGTGAGCACCTCGCCGGCCAGGTCGGCCGGGTGCCAGCCCGACAGCGCGCCGTTGCGCCGCCCGCACGGCGTGCGCACCACGTCGACGATCACCGCGTCGGGCATCCTCGGCTCCTCCTGGTCAGGGCGGGCCGAGGCTACCCAGACCTCAGAGCTCTCCGGCCCGGCGCTGCGTTGCGACGGGGTCGGGGTCGTCCCAGAGGCGTTCGATCTCCTCCAGGGTGCGGCCCTTGGTCTCGGGCACGGTGCGGTGGATCCACACGAACGAGACGATGGCGACGCCCGCGAAGAGGAAGAACGTGGCGGACGACCCGATCCCGTCGACGAGGGTGAGGAAGAACTGGCTCACCAGGAACGCCGCGCCCCAGTTCACCGCGGTGGCGAAGCTCACGGCCCGGCCCCGGACCCGGGTCGGGAACACCTCGTTGATGACCGTCCACACGACCGGGCCGAGGGAGAAGGCGAAGGAGGCGATGAACACCACCAGGGCGACCAGGGTGAGGATGCCTGCGGTGGTCGGCCCGGTGCCGCCGGCACCCGAGGTGTCGGCGCCGTCCATGAACCGGAAGCAGCACCCGACGCAGACGAGGCTGGCGGCCATGCCGACCAGGCCGGCGAGGAGCAGCGGCCGCCGGCCGAAGCGGTCGACGTAGGCCACCGCGATGAACGTGGCCAGCACGTTCACCCCGCCCACGGCCCAGGTGGTGGCCGCTGCCTGGTCCGCAGGGGTGGCGAAGCCGGCGGTCGCGAAGATCTTGTCGGCGTAGTAGATGATGGCGTTGATGCCCGTGAGCTGCTGCGCCAGGGCGAGCCCGACGGCCACGGCGAGCGGGCGGCGCAGCGCCCTCGAGAACACCTCGCCCCACGAGGCCTTCTCCGCCTCCTCCTGGCGGGCTGCGGCCTCGATCTCGTCGAGGGTGGTCTCGACGTCGACCTCGGGACGGACCTTGGCCAGGGCCCGGGCGGCGTCGTCGCGGCGGCCCTTGCCGAGCAGCCAGCGGGGCGTGTCGGGCATGGGGAACATGGCGACGAGCAGGAGCACGCCGGGGACGGCGGAGGCGCCAAGCATGGCCCGCCACGCGTCGCCGTTGGTGAGGTGCTGGTCGACGAAGTAGGCGATGAAGATGCCGATGGTGATCGCCAGCTGGTAGGTGGAGACGAAGCGGCCCCGGAGGTGGGAGGGGGCCTGCTCGGCCGCGTAGAGCGGCGCCGCCACCGAGGCCACGCCGACGCCGAAGCCGACCGTGAAGCGGCCCACCACGAGCACGGCCGTGCCCGGGGCGAACGCCTCGATGAACGCCCCGACGGTGAAGAGGCCGGCGGCGAGCAGCACGGTCGCCCGGCGGCCGATGCGGTCCGCGAGGGTGCCGGCCACCAGGGCACCGAACAGGGCGCCGAGGGTGACCCAGCTGACGATGACCTCGCTCATGGTGGTGCTGAGGTCGAACGAGGTCTGGATGCCCTCGAGGGCTCCGGCGATGACGCCCTGGTCGTACCCGAAGAGGACGCCGGCCAGCATGATCACCACGCCGACCATGAGCAGCCACGTGCGGCTGCCCCTCTGCGGTGCCGCCGCTGGCGGCTCGGTCCCCGGTGCGCTGGTCGCGGTGGCCACGCTGCCCCCTCCCTGCTGGTTGGTTCGCCGGCAACCTAGGGCCCGGAGGCCCATCCGGCGCGGATTCCCGACTGCCGTTCCGGGTCAGCGGGCGTTGAAGCGGATCACCCCGGGGTACTCGTGCTCCCAGCCCAGCTGGCTGAGGGTGGCGGTGTGGAGCACGAAGCGCCGCCCTTCCTGCGGGGGCAGCTCGCACCAGCGGGCGATCAGGATCCGCAGGATGTGGCCGTGCGCGAACAGGGCCACGTCACCGTCGGCCGCCCGGGCCCGCTCGATCACCCGGTCGACCCGCTCGGCGGCCTCCTCGAGGGTCTCGCCGCCCGGGCACGGGTGGGTCCAGACCGTCCACCCCGGCACGGTCTCGCGGATCGTGGCGGTGGTGATCCCCTCGTAGGCGCCGTAGTCGAACTCCCGCAGGTCGGGTTCGACCTCGGCCCGGTCGCCGAGGCCGGCGAGCTCACAGGTACGGCGGGCCCGCTGGAGGGGGCTGGTGAGCACGAGGGCGAAGCGGTGGCCGGCGAGCAGCTCGCCGGTGGCCCGGGCCTCCTCCTCGCCCTCGGGCAGGAGGGGGAGGTCGGTGACCCCGGTGTGGCGCCCGTTGCGGCTCCACTCGGTGGCGCCGTGGCGGATGGGGTAGACGTCGGGGCGCCCGGCGCTCACCGGTCGCCGCCCGGGGGCTCCTCCGGCCAGCCGCCGTAGCCGCGGGTCAGGGCGCTCGCCGCACGTGGCCCCCAGGACCCCTGGGCATACGTCTCGACCGGCGGGTAGTCGGTGAGGATCCGCTCCACGATCCGCCACGACTCGAGGACGGTGTCCTCCCGGGCGAACAGGGTCGGGTCGCCCTTCATGGCCTCCTCGATGAGCAGCTCGTACGGCTCCGGCCCGCCGTCGGCCCGCAGCTCGGGGGGCGGGGCGATGGTGACGGCCTCGGGCATCATGTCCTCGCCGGCGCGCTTGCGGAGCATGGTGAGGGCGTCGAAGTTGTCGGGCTTCACCTCGATGCGGATGGCGTTGTGGGGGAGGTGCGAGTGCTCCTCGATCCACAGCGGTCGGGGCGGGCGCTTGAACTCGATCGTCATCTCGGTGACGGTCTTGGCCATGGCCTTGCCCGCCCGCAGGAAGAACGGCACGCCGCTCCATCGGGGCGAGTCGATCTGGAGGCGGAAGGCACCGAAGGTCTCGGTGTCGGAGCCGGCGCGCACGCCGGGCACGTCGAGGTAGCCGTCGTACTGGCCCCGCACGTAGTGGGCGGGGTCGATGACCCGACAGGCCTCGAGCACCTTGGCCTTCTCGTCACGCAGCGCCTTGGCGGACTCGTTCACCGGCTGCTCCATGGCGAGCAGCGCCACCATCTGGAGCAGGTGGTTCTGCATGACGTCGCGCATGGCGCCGACGGAGTCGTAGAAGGCGCCGCGGTCCTCCACCCCGAACGCCTCGGCCATGGTGATCTTCACCGAGGAGACGATGTTGCGGTTCCAGAGCGGTTCGGTGATGGCGTTGGCGAAGCGGGTGACGAGCAGGCTGCGCAGCGCCTCCTTGCCCACGAAGTGGTCGATCCGGAAGATCGCCGACTCCGGGAAGTGCTCGTGCAGGGTGGCGTTCAGCTCGATCGCGGAGTCGTAGTCGCGGCCGAAGGGCTTCTCGATGATGAGGCGGGCGCCGTCGGCGAGGCCGACCCCGGCGATGCCCTCGGCGACGGTGGCGAACATCGACGGGGGGATGGCGAAGTGGAAGACCGGGTGCTGGGTGGCCCCGGCAGCCGTACGGAGCGCCTCGAAGGTGGACCGGTCGGCGTAGTTCCCCGAGACGTAGGTCATGTTCGCCGCCAGCCGGTCGAACGCGGCCTGGTCCCACTCCTCCCCGCCCTCCTCGATGGCCGCCTTGGCGTGGGCGACGAGGTCGGCGGTGGTCCAGTCGTCGAGGGCCACGCCGATCACCGGGATGCCGAGCCGACCCCGGCGCTCGAGGCGGTAGATCGCGGGGAACAGCTTCTTCTTGGCCAGGTCCCCGGAAGCCCCGAACATCACGAGCAGGTCGGAGCGGGGCCGGTCGGTGGCGGACGTGGGCGACGGCATCTCGGCGTGCTCCTCGGGGGTGACGGACGGCGCCGAAACCGTAGCCACACGGGCTCGGGCATCGGGGGAGCAGCCGAGCGGCCCCGCACCGACAGGCCACCGCGCGCCCCCGCTGACGGGCGCCCCGGGCGTGGGGAGCGTCGGGGTCGGGCGGCGCCGGAACCCTCCCGTACCCTGGGCCGACGGGAGGCGCGGTCGGCTTTGCACCCACCGCACCGAGCCGTAGGATTCGCCGCCGTGCCCGCTGGGCCAGAGAGGGTGGTGCGCACGTGCACGTCGTCGTCGTCGGATGTGGTCGGGTGGGCTCCGGTCTCGCCGCCACGCTCGTCAGCCAGGGCCACACCGTGGCGGTGATCGACCGCAAGGCCACCGCCTTCCGGCGCCTGCCCGAGGACTTCACCGGTGAGACCCACGTCGGCGTCGGTTTCGACCGCAACGTCCTGATCGCCGCGGGCATCGAGCGGGCCGACGCCCTCGCCGCCGTCACCAACGGCGACAACTCGAACATCCTCGTGGCCCGCACCGCCCGGGAGTTCTTCGGGGTGGAGCGCGTGGTGGCCCGCATCTACGACCAGCGCCGGGCGGCGATCTACGAGCGGCTGGGCATCTCGACCGTCGCCACCGTGGGCTGGGCCATCGAGCGGGTGCTGCGTCGCATCTCGCCGGAGGCCGACGGCGTCGAGTGGATCGACCCCTCGGCTCGCGTCTGCCTGGTCGAGCGGATGGTGCCGGCCACCTGGGCGGGCCACCCGCTGGTTGCCCTGGAGGGCGACGGGGTCGGTCGGGTGGCCGCCCTCACCCGCCTGGGCGTGGCCCACATCGTCTCGCCCGCCCTGCTCGCCCAGGAAGGCGACGTCGTGTGGGTCGTCGTCGCCGGCGACCGCATCGACGAGCTCGACCGGCGCCTGGCCACCGCCCCCGCCGATCTGGGAGGTCACCCCTGATGAGGGTCGTCATCGCCGGCGGAGGCAACGTCGGCACCTACATCGCCACCGAGCTGTCCAAGGCCGGCCACGAGGTGCTCGTGGTCGAGATCGACCCGGACCGCGTCGCCCGGGCCGTGGCCGCCGGCGACCCACCGGGTGTGGAGTGGCTCAACGTCGACGGCTGCGAGGTCTCCTCGTTCGCCAAGGCGGAGCCGGGCCGGGCCGACGTGGTCGTCGCCGTCACCGGCGACGACGAGGACAACCTGGTGATCTCCCTCCTCGCCAAGCAGGAGTTCGGGGTCCCCCGGGTGGTGGCCCGGGTGAACAACCCCTCGAACGAGTGGATGTTCAACGCCAGCTGGGGCGTCGACGTGTCGGTCTCCACGCCGCACCTGCTCACCGCGCTGGTGGAGGAGGCGGTGTCGGTGGGTTCGCTGGTGCGGCTGCTGTCGTTCGAGAACGACCGCGCCCGGCTCTCCGAGGTCACCCTCGCGCCGGACTCGCCCGCCGAGGGGGTCGAGATCCGCAACCTCGACCTGCCCCGGGACTCCACCGTGGTGGCCGTGCTGCGCCAGGACCACCTCGTGGTGCCTCGCGGCGACACCGTGCTCGGGGCCGGCGACGAGGTGCTCGTGCTCGCCACCGTCGACGCCGAGGACGAGGTCCGCCGTCTCCTCGTCGGCTGAGCTGCCGGTCCGGCCTCGACCACCCGGCCCCCCAGGGTCGCGTTGGGGAACCTCTCGGGAGGGTGCATACTGGGCCGCAGTGAGGGGAGTACCCCGTCACAGCGGTGTCGTCATCACGGCGGACCGGCCCCCGGGTCGGCTCTCCCGGTGCCGCTGGCTCTGACGAGTGGGGGAGACCTCCGGTCGGATCCCGTGCGCCGAGCGCGGGGTCCTCGTCGTCCCTCGACCCGACCGGAGTGCCAGTGGCCCCCTCGTCCGATCCTTCCAACGTCGTCGCCGACGCCGAGCCCACCCCGGCCGCGGTGGCGTGGCACACGTTGCCCGCCGACGAGGTGGTCGCCCGGCTGGGCGTCGTCCCCGCGGAGGGCCTGAGCCTCGCCGAGGTCGGCGACCGTGCCGAGCGCTACGGCCCCAACCGGCTGGCGGAGCCCGCCCAGCGGCCCCGGTGGAAGCTGTTCCTCGACCAGTTCCGCGGCGGCATCGTGATCGTCCTGATCGTCGCCGCGGTGATCGCCGGCGCGCTGGGCGACATCAAGGACACGATCGTCATCGCGGTCGTGCTGCTCATCAACGCCGTGCTCGGCTACGTGCAGGAGGCGAAGGCGTCCGACGCCCTCGCCGCCCTCGAGAAGATGCTGGTGTCGAAGGTGCGGGTGCGGCGCGGCGGCAACGTGGTGCAGGTGGTCACCGACGACCTCGTGCCCGGCGACGTGGTGCTGCTCGAGGCCGGCGACCGGGTGCCCGCCGACGGCCGCCTGGTGCTGGCCGCCAACCTCTCGATCGACGAGTCGTCGCTCACCGGCGAGTCGGTGCCGGTCGACAAGGACGCCACCACCGTCACCGGGGCCGACGCCCCCCTGGGAGACCGCCACTCCTCGGCGTTCATGAACACCACCGTGGTGCGGGGACGGGCCGAGCTGGTGGTCACCTCCGTCGGCATGGGCACGGAGATGGGCAAGGTGGCCGAGCTGCTCGGTTCGGCCGAGCCCGGCGAGACCCCCCTCCAGCGCCAGCTCGACCGGCTGAGCAAGCGGCTGGCGATGGTCGCCATCGTGGCCGTCGGTCTGGTCTTCGTGCTCCAGCTGGCGCAGGGCGAGGACCTCGCCGATGCCGCCCTCGGCGCCGTGGCGCTGGCGGTGGCCGCCATCCCCGAGGGCCTGCCCGCCGTCGTCACCGTCACCCTCGCCATCGGCATCTCCCGCATGGCCAAGCAGCACGCCATCGTGAAGCGCCTCCACTCGGTGGAGACACTGGGCTCGACGTCGGTGATCTGCTCCGACAAGACGGGCACGCTCACCCTGAACCAGATGACCGCCCGGCAGGTCGTGCGGGGCGACACCTGGTGGTCGGTCGCGGGTGAGGGCTACGCCACCACCGGCGAGCTCACCGAGGCCGACGGGGGCGAGGTGCCGGCGGCCCTCGCCCAGGCGGCCCTCCTCCCCGCGGCCCTCTGCTCCGACGCGGTCACCCAGGACACCCCCGACGGGCCCGGCATCGTGGGCGATCCGACCGAGGCGGCCCTGGTCGTCCTGGCCGCCAAGGCGGGGGTCGACGCCCCCACGGTCCGCCGCGAGCGGCCCCGCCTGGGGGAGGTCCCGTTCGACTCGGCCGACAAGTTCATGGCCACCTTCCACCGGGTCGACCCCGCCGACCCCGACAGCGACGTGCTGGTGTGCGTGAAGGGTGCACCCGACGTCGTGCTCGGGCGGTGCACCTCCTACGTCGACGGGACGGGTGACGAGCAGGACCTCGACGCCGAGGCCACCCAGGCCCGCCTGGCCGACAACGAGCGCCTCGCCTCCGGGGGCATGCGGGTGCTCGCGGTGGCCACCCGCCGGGTGCGCGCCGCGGTGGTGCTCGACACCGACGGTTCGGTGGCCGAGCCGGGCCGCTGGATCGAGGACCTCACCCTCGAGGTGCTCGTCGGCATCGTCGACCCGCCCCGGGCCGAGGCCCGTGAGGCCATCCGGCTGTGCCACTCGGCCGGCATCGCCGTGAAGATGATCACGGGCGACCACGCCGTCACCGCCGGCGCCATCGCCGCCGAGCTCGGCATCCAGGGCCGCGTCGTCACCGGCGACGACCTCACCGCCATGACCGACGAGGAGCTGGCCGACCAGATCGACGGCATCGGCGTGTGCGCCCGGGTCTCTCCCGAGCACAAGGTGCGCGTGGTCGAGGCGTTGAGGAGCCGGGGCCACGTCGTGGCCATGACCGGCGACGGGGTGAACGACGCGGCCGCCCTGCGCCGGGCCGACATCGGTGTGGCCATGGGCATCACCGGCACCGAGGTCACCAAGGAAGCCGGTGACATGGTGCTCACCGACGACAACTTCGCCACCATCGTCGGAGCGGTCGAGCGGGGCCGCACGATCTACGACAACATCGTCAAGTTCGTGCGCTTCCAGCTGGCCACGAACATGGGAGCCATCGCCACCATCCTGGGTGCCTCCCTGTTCGGGCTCCCGGTGCCGTTCAGCCCCATCCAGGTGCTGTGGGTGAACCTCATCGCCGACGGCCCGCCGGCCATGACCCTGGGCATCGACCAGCCCCAGCCCGGGGTGATGGACCGGGCGCCGGTGCCGAGCCACGCCTCCATCCTCACCGCCCGGCGCATCGGTCGGCTGGTGTTCCTGGGCGTGGTGATGGCAGCCGGCGTGCTCACCATGTTCGTCTGGGCCCGCGACCGCTACGGCCAGGACATCGCCCTCACCATGGCCTTCACCGCCTTCGTGCTGCAGCAGATGGTGAACGTCTTCAACTCCCGCACCGAGGCGGGCTCGGTGTTCTCCCGGTACACGTTCACCAACTGGCGGCTGTGGGTGGTGGTCGGCGGGGTGGTCGTGCTCCAGGTGCTCGCCACCGTCTGGAACCCGCTGCAGTCGCTGTTCGGCACCGAGCACCTCACCTGGTCCCAGTGGGGCGTCGCGGTCGGGGTGGCGCTCTCGGTGCTGGTGATCGAGGAGCTCCGCAAGGTGATCCTGCGTGCCCTCGCCCATCGCCCCCGTCCGACCTCGACCACCACGGAGGTGGCCTCCCGATGAAGTGCCCCCATTGCCAGGTCGACCTCCTGATGAGCGAGCGCCAGGGAGTCGAGATCGACTACTGCCCCACGTGCCGCGGGGTGTGGCTCGACCGGGGCGAGCTCGACAAGATCGTCGAGCGCAGCCACGCCGAGCTGGTCGCCCTCGGGGGGCTCACGGCGCCCGCGGGCCCGGCTCGCCCGGTGCCGCCCGTCGACCCCGACCGGTACGGCGACCGCCGGTACGACGAGGGTCGTCGTCGCTATGACGACGACCGCCGGTACGGGAAGCCCAAGAAGAAGAAGCGCACCAGCTTCCTCGAGGACATCTTCGACTTCTAGGAGACGGTGACGACATGGACAGCAAGCTCTACGGCGCCGGCAACGTGGCCAAGACCGCGGTGCTGCTCGCCGCCATCGGCGGCGTCCTCGTCGGCCTCGGCTACCTGCTCGGCGGCATGGGCGGGGCCGTCATCGGCCTCCTCTTCGGGGTCGGCATCAGCGGGGTGTCGTACTGGAAGAGCGACGCCCTGGCCGTCCGCGCCGCCGGGGCCGTGCCGGTGTCGGAGGCGGAGGCGCCCAACCTCCACTGGGCCGTGGGCGAGATCGCCCGTCGGGCCGGCATCCCCAAGCCGCGGGTGTACTTCATCGAGTCGCCCCAGCCCAACGCCTTCGCCACCGGTCGCAACCCCGAGCACGCGGTGGTGGCGGTGACCCGAGGTCTCGTCGACATGTGCGACCGCGACGAGCTGATGGGCGTCATCGCCCACGAGATCGGCCACATCCGCCACCGCGACATCCTCATCGGGTCGGTGGCCGCAGCCGTGGCCACCGCCATCAGCTTCGTGGCCAACATGGCCATGTGGGCCGGGATGTTCGGCGGCCGCGGCGACGACGACGGGCCCAACCCGGTCGCCGTCATCGCCATCGCCCTCACTGCCCCGCTGGCGGCCGGGCTGCTCCAGATGGCGCTCTCCCGCTCCCGGGAGTTCGAGGCCGACCGCGCCGGGGCGGAGCTGCTGGGTGACCCCGAGCCGCTCGCCCGGGCCCTGCTCAAGCTCGACGCCCGGGCCGCGGTGACGCCGGCCGACGTGAACCCCGCCCAGGCGAGCGCCTACATCGTCAATCCACTGCGGGGGAGGAAGGGTTCGAGCCCGGCCCGCTGGTTCATGACCCACCCGCCCATCGAGGAGCGGGTCGCCCGCCTCCGGGCCCTGCGCGTGGACCCGGCGCGCTGATGGGAGCCCGACCCGATCCGTCGGGCCCCCCGGACGGGCCCGGCGGCGGAGAGGAGCACCGTCAGCACCACCCGCACCATCACCACCCCAGCCTCCACGAGCGTCTCGAGATCTTCGAGGACGCCGCCATCGCCGCGGAGATGGAGACGGGTGCCCGCGAGGAGACCGTCGAGGAGGCGAAGCGGCACCTCCTCGTCCGCATCGCCCGCATCTTCGCCGGGTCGTTCGTGTGCTTCGCCGGCCTGGCGATGATCGTCCTGCCCGGCCCGGGCCTCGTGGTGCTCGCCCTCGGTCTGGCCATCCTCGCCCAGGACGTGCCGTTCGCCCGGCGCCTCCTCGAGAAGGTGCGGGCCCGCATCCCCGCCGACGCCGAGGGCAACGTCTCGAAGCCGGTGCTCGTCGGCGGCCTGGCGATGACCGTGGTGGCGCTGTCGGCCAGCGCCTGGTGGACCTTCTTCCGCTGACGTCCTCGACCCGGACATCCCTGGCGTCGGGTGGGGTAGTGCAACCGGCATGCGTCGCCCCCTCGTGCCCCTTCTGCTCGCCCCCCTCGTCATGGTGCCGGTGGCCGCCTGCTCCTCGGACGACTCCGGGATGATGGGCGGCGGCCCGCAGGGCTCCGACCAACCCGGGGCCACCACGCCGACCACCCGGGCAGGCGAGTTGACCTGCGAGCGGGCAGGCCTGTTCCGGGTGACCTACCCGGAGGGCTGGTGGGCCGACGAAGACTGCTCGGGGCTCGCTCCGGCGGGCGGGCCCACCGCGGAGTCAGGGCCGGTGCCCGCCATCACGGTCGAGGCGGTGACCCAGACCTACGAGGACCTGGTGGAGGTCGAGCTGCCCGAGGGTGCGGTCCGGGAGGAGGTCGCGCTCGGGCCGGTGCGGGCCGAGCGGGTGGAGTACGTGGCAGGGAGCTCGGCCGGCGGCGCCGGGGGGAGCGGCGGGGCGACCCCGGTGGTGCGGTACGTGGTCGACCTGGTGCCGGGCACCGGGACGGCGAGCACCTCGGAGGAGCAGGCGCTCGTGATGTCGGCCGTGGCGAGCGCGGGTCTGCCGCTGGACGAGGTGACCGCAGTGCTCGACCGGATGGTGGAGTCCATCTCGATCACCGCGTACCGGCCGGAGCGGGGCGACCCCGAGCCCGAGTAGCACGCCGGCCCCGCCCGTCGAGCCGGTCGCGCAGCCAGGTCGCGTCGGCCACGGCGTTGGCGTGCCAGTCGTTGTTGAAGTAGGCGTACACGTCCTCGCCACCGGCGAGCACCCGGTCGAGCCACTCCGCCACCCGCCACAGGCGCCGCCCGCCGTAGCGGCCCTGGTAGGGGGCCGACACCGCGTCGGGTCCGTGGAAGCGCAGGTAGGTCCACCCGGCGGTGAGCAGCCAGGGGTGCCCGGGCAGCAGGTCGTGGATGCAGAGGGCGGCACCGTGGCGTTCGAGGCAGTCGAACACGTCGTCGTGCAGCCACGTCGGGTCGCGCAGCTCCACGGCCCACCGCCGCTTCGTGCCCGCCACGGTGAGGAGCTCGTCGAGCCGGCCGACATCGCGCCGCCACCGGGGTGGGAGCTGCACGAGGGTCGGGCCCGCGTGGTCGCCCAGGCGGTCGAGCCGGTCGAGGTGGTTCGGCAGCCAGCCGGCCGGGTCCCGGAGCTTCATGCGGTGCGTGCCGAACTGGCCCAGCTTCACCGCGTAGGTGAACCCGTCGGGTGCCTGGGCGGCCCAGCGCTCCACGGTGGCCTCGGCGGGGAGCCGGTAGAAGGTGGTGTTGAGCTCGACGGTGTCGAACCGGGTGGCGTAGTGCTCGAACCACCGGCGGGCGGGCAGGCCTTCGGGGTACACGAGGCCGCGCCAGTCCCGGTAGTTCCAGCCCGAGCAGCCCACGTGGGCCCGACCTCGTGGCGGTGCGTCCATGCTCGACCCCTACCCCGGTCGGGCCACCGGCGCTTTACGGTCATGGGTCGTTCCGTGGAGTGTTGGGCCGCGCCCGGGTCCGATCCGATGACAGGAACGGGACGGGCCCAGGGGACGGGCCCCGGGAGCAGGACGGTGTCAGGGGACGACGGTGGCCCACGCCTCGGTGAGGGCGGGGTCGCCGAAGGCCTCCATGCCCTCCGCGTCGACCGGCGCCCGGTTCCATGCCCACTGGAACAGCGCCGAGGCGGGGCCCCGCACCGCGACGTCGCCCTTGGCGTGCTCCCGGGTGGTGGTGACCCGGTCGTCGGCGACGACCACCAGCCACTCGCCCTCGACGTCGGTGCAGTGGAGGTGGAAGCTGCCGGCGAGCCCGGTGGCCTTCAGGGGCATGGTGAAGGGGATCATCACGGTGACCAGCTCGTCGATGCCGTCCACGGCCCGCTCCGGGTCCACGACAGGCGTTCGGCCGGCCGCCAGCTCGGCGTCGATCCGGTGCACGACCAGCTCGTTCGCCATCCGGCGTCGCCAGAAGCCCTTGGTGAGGTCGTGGCCGGTGAAGTTCCAGGTGGGCTCGGCCGGGTCGCAGCGGTGGAGGGCCTCGACCGCGTCGGAGAGGGCGTCGGCGAAGCGGTCGAACGCCGAGTCGTCGTCCGGGAAGCGGACGAACCGGTCGTTGCCGGGCGGCGACTCGAGGCCCTCCTGCACGAGGATGGTGCTGCGCTCCAGCACCTTGCCGGTGTGGCCCACCAGCCGGCTCACGTCCCAGCCGGGGCAGGCGGCCACGGGTGCCCGGAGGCCGGCGGCGCGGGCCGCGTCGAGCAGCGCGAGGCCCTCGCGCTCGAGGTCGGCGATGTGATCCATGGCCCGAGTCTGGCGCGTCGGGGGTGCGCCGGGCGTGGGCGGGTCAGTACTCGGGGCGGAGCGGGAAGCCGCTGCGGCCGCCGTCGGGCTTCACGGCCAGCACCTGCTCGACCGACACCCCGCCCATGGCGAAGGTGATGGCGCAGGCGGCCATGTAGAGCCGCCACACCCGGGCCCGGCCCTCGCCGACCTCGGCGACGGCGGCGTCCCAGTTGGCCTCCAGGTTGGCCACCCAGTGGCGCAGGGTGAGGTCGTAGTGCTCGCGGAGTGACTCGAGGTGGCGGACCTCGAAGCCGTTCTCTTGGAGCATCGAGACGACGACGCCCACCTCGTGGAGCTCCCCGTCGGGGAACACGTAGCGCTTCATGAGCTGGCTGTCGACGCGGCTCGTGTAGTCGGAGCCGACCGCGGTGGCCAGACGCCGGACGAGGGCCTTGGTGCGGCCCAGGGCGTTGTCGGCCTGCGGGTAGCCGGGCCGGCTGATGGCGTGGTTCAGGAGCCGACCGCCGGGGACGAGCAGGGCGTGGAGGTCGCGGACGTACTCCTCCATGCGCTTGCGCCCGACGTGCTCGAACATGCCGATCGAGCTGACGGCGTCGAACGGCCCGTCGGTGATGTCGCGGTAGTCCTGCAGGCGGATCTCGACGCGGTCGGACAGGCCGGCCTCCTCGACCCGCTGACGGGCCAGCTCGGCCTGCTCGGTGGAGATGGTGACGCCGACGGCGTGCACCCCGTGGTGCCGGGCGGCGTGCATCACCATGGAGCCCCACCCGCAGCCCACGTCGAGCAGCCGCATGCCCGGCTCGAGCGCCAGCTTCCGGCAGACGAGCTCGAGCTTGGCGGCCTGCGCCTCCTCGAGGCTCGCCTCGCGGTCGGGCCAGACGGCGCACGAGTACACCATCGACGGCCCGAGCACGAGGCGGTAGAAGTCGTTGCTGACGTCGTAGTGGTGCGAGATGGCGGCCCGGTCGCGCGAGCGGGTGTGCAGGCCGCCGCTGAGCCGCACCTCCTCGGGCGGGGGCGGGGGCGCCTTGAGCACCCCGAGGCCCGTGGCCTTCAGCAGGCGGGCGATGGCGACGGGGTCGATCGAGCGCAGCCCGAGGTCGAGATCGCCGGCCTGCTCCAGGCCGGCGAACAGGTCACCGTCGATGTCGACGTCGCCCGAGATGTAGGCCCGGGCGATGCCGAGCTCGCCGGGCCGCGACAGGAACCGAGCGAGCCCTCGCTCGGAGTGCACGACCATGCGGACCTTCGCGTCCGCGGGCCCCGCGCTCGAGCCGTCGTACAGCTCGATCCGCAGGGGCAGTGCACCCCCAAGTGCGTCGTACAGGAGCTCAGCCAGCGCCATTCGCCCTCCCTTCGCCACGAAGATCTCAGCGCGCCCGAGCGCCCAGGTCAACGAGCTTGGCCGTCGGCCGGCCGGACGACCGGTCCGGCGCGTCGGTTCTGCGACCATTGCCGGTCGTGCACCGCCAGCTCGTGGACGACCCGTCCGATCCCCGCCTCGACGGCTTCCGGGGCCTGCGCGACCCCGATCTGCGGCGGTCCCTCGAGACTGCCCACGGGCTCTTCGTGGCCGAGGGGGTGGCGGTGGTGGGGCGCCTCGTGCGTTCCCCGTACCCGCCGGCGGCGGTGGCCGTGACCCCCGAGCGGGAGGGGGACGTGTGCGCCGAGCTGGCCGGGGTCGCCGGCCTGGGGGAGGTGCCGTTGCTGGTGGTGCCCCGACCGGTGCTCGACGTGGTGGCCGGGTTCCCCGTGCACCGCGGCGTGCTGGCGCTGGGGGAGCGGCACCCGCTGCTGTCGATCGCCGACCTGGGCCCCGAGTCCCGGACGGTCGTGGTGCTGGAGGAGTGCAACGACCACGAGAACATGGGCGCCATCGCCCGCACCGCCCGGGCGCTCGGCGCGGACGCCATGGTGCTCTCCCCCCGCTGCGCCGACCCGCTCTACCGGCGCAGCGTGCGGGTGTCGATGGGGGAGATCCTGCGGCTCCCGCTGGTGGCCGCGGACTGGTGGCCCGACGCCCTCGAGGAGCTGCGGGCCGCGGGCTTCCGGGTGCTGGCCCTCACCCCGGCGGGCTCGGTCGACCTCGCGGACGTGGTGATCGGGCTCGACGACCGCGTGGCCGTGCTCCTCGGCGCCGAGGGCCCGGGGCTGTCACCGGCGGCGCTGGCCGCCGCCGACGAGCGGGTGCGCATCGACATCCGGGACGGGGTCGACTCGCTCAACGTCGGCCACGCAGCGGCGGTGGCCCTCCACCACGTGGCCACCGCCCGCCGAGGTACCTCTTGACAAAGTAGCTTTCGACAAAGCTAAATGGTGGGGCGAGAGGGGACCGGACCACCGGCCCCGGTACGGAGGTGCAGACACATGAGCTCGACCGCGGCCCAGGCCGGCGTCACCCCGGAGGAGCACGAGCTCCCCGACATGATCTCGGTCGACGACCACGTCATGGAGCCCAAGGACCTGTGGCAGCGGGAGCTGCCCGAGTCGCTCCGCGAGCGTGGGCCCCGCGTGGTGCGCGAGAAGGTCCGCCTGGAGTTCAAGGGCGGCCACTACGGCTTCGAGCGCGGCGTCGAGGACGGCCAGTGGTGCGACATCTGGCTCTTCGACGACCTGGTGGTGCCCACCGGCCTGCTGCACGGCCCCGCGGGCATCCCCCGGGAGGAGCAGAAGAACGTCCCGGCCACCTACGAGGACTTCCGCCCCGGCACCTACGACCAGACCGAGCGCCTCGCCGACATGGACCTCAACCACGTCGAGGCGGCGATCAACTACCCCAACATCTTCCCGCGGTTCGCCGGCCAGGGGTTCCTCGAGCGGGCCGACAAGGACCTCGCCCTCACCTGCCTGCGCATCTACAACGACTGGATGATCGACGAGTGGTGCGCCGGGGCCGGCAAGGGCCGCCTGATCCCGCTCACCCTCGTGCCCCTGTGGGACCCGCAGCTGGCGGCCGAAGAGGTCCGGCGCTGCGCGGCGAAGGGCAGCTACGCCATCGCCTTCAGCGAGAACCCCTCGAAGCTGGGCTGCCCGTCGCTCTACTCGGGTGAGTGGGACGCTCTGTGGGCGGCGTGCGAGGAGTCCGACACCACCGTGTCGATGCACATCGGCTCGTCCTCGTCGATGCCCACCACCTCGCCCGACGCCCCGCTGGCCACCTCCATGTCGCTCTACGCCCAGAACGCCCAGGGCTCGCTGTGCGACTGGATCTTCTCCGGCACGCTCTCCCGCTTCTCCAAGCTGAAGATCGCCTTCGCCGAGAGCCAGGTCGGTTGGATGCCGTTCCAGCTCGAGCGCATGGACTCCGTCTGGCGTGAGGGTCGGGGCGACATCGAGCACATCACCGTCGCCCCCAGCGACCAGGCTCGGGGTCGGGTGTACGGCTGCGTCTTCGACGACCTCCACGGCCTGAAGTGCCGCGACGACGTCGGCCTCGACCACATCCTGTTCGAGACCGACTACCCGCACTCCGACGGCACCTTCCCGCACTCCCGCAAGGTCGCCCACGAGCTGTTCGTGGCCGCGGGGATGGACGCCGAGGCCTGCTACAAGGTGCTGCGCGGCAACGCCATCGAGGCCTACGGGCTCCAGCGCTTCGGCATCACGAAGTAGTGGCGCCCCAGCTGCTCCCCGGCACCGACGGGCTGCTCGGCCACGTCGTGCGGCTCGACGTCGCCGTCGACCGCGTGCTCACCGAGATCGTCGGTGGCGCCGGGATCAGCGTGGCCGACTACCTGGTGCTGGGGGTGGTCCGGCGCTCGCCGGGCCACCGCAGCGCCCCCACCGCCATCTGCGAGGTGCTGGGACGCACGACGGGCGGCATGTCGCTCACCCTCGACCGCCTCGAGCGGGCGGGGCTGGTACGGCGTCTGCCCGACCCCGCCGACCGGCGGCGGGTGGTGGTCGAGGCCACGGCCGAGGGCATCGAGCTCGCGCTGCGGGTGAACCGGTCCCTGCACGAATGGGAGGAGTCGCTCGGCCTCGACGAGGGCGAGCACGACGCCATGGTGGCGGTGCTGGGCCGCCTCACCGAGCTCATCGACCGCGACCCCGCGACCCGTCCCCGCCTCTCGGCCTGACCGGCCGAGGGCGGGGGAGCGGTTCGCGCGGCAGGTCGGCCGGCGGCGGTCAGCCGGCGACGGCGGCGGCGACCAGCTCGGCGGCGTCGTCGGGGTTGCCGAACTGGGTCTCGAGGACCCACGCCCGCTTGAGGTAGAGGTGGGCCACCACCTCCCAGGTGAAGCCCATGCCACCGTGCACCTGGATGCCGGTCTTGCCGTTCTCGGTGGCGGCCCGGGCGGCCATGAGGCGGGCGGCGGCCACGGCGCGGTCGATGTCGCCGGCCTCCGGCTCGTCGATGTTGACTGCCGCGCTCCAGACCGCCGACCGGGCGACCTCGGTGCGCATGAAGCAGTCGGCCAGCAGGTGCTTCAGGCCCTGGAACGCGCCGATCGGCTTGCCGAACTGCTGGCGCTCCTTGGCGTACTCCACGGCCACCGACGTGGTGGCCTCGGAGAGGCCCACCAACTGGGCCGAGGCCAGCACCGAGCCCAGCCGGCGCCACGCCTGGGCCACCTCGGGGCCGGCGATGCGCTCGCCTTCGGGCACGGCTTCGAGGAGGGTGACCGGGGTGATCGGGTCGGTGGGGTGGGCGAGCAGGGTGCCTCCGAGGCCGGCCGCGTCGACCTGCGCGACGCCTTCGTCGTCGACCACGAGGAGCACGTCGGCGTCACGGAGGTGCTCGACCACGACCGGGCCGTGGGCGGGGCGCTCGAGGAGGGCCGGCACGACCGAGCCGTCGATGACGCCGTCGACCAGGCCGGCGGCGAGGGTGGCGGCCACCAGCGGCCCGGGGACGAGGCCACCGGCGAGGGCCTCGTGGACCAGCACGGCGTCGATCACGCCCAGGCCCACGCCGCCGAGGTCCTCGGCGACGGCGATGCCGAAGGTGCCGAGCGCGGCCAGCTCCGCCCACAGGCCCCGGTCGAAGCCGCCGGGCTCGCCGAAGGCGCGCACCACGGTGTCGATGTCGAAGCGGTCGGAGGCGAAGCCGGCGATCATCTCCTGGAGCGCCTGCTGTTCGTCGGAGAGGGTGAGGTCCACGGTCAGCGCTCCCGGGGCAGGCCGAGCACCCGCTCGGCGATGATGTTCTGCTGGATCTGCGAGGTGCCGCCGCCGAGCGACACGGCGAAGGCGTGGAGCCGGCCGTGCACCTGGGCGCCGGTGGCCTGGCCGCCGATGTCGTCCATGGCGAGCGACGCCCGGTCGAGGATGCGCAGGGCGAGGTCGCCCAGGCGGGCGACCACCCCGGCGTAGCTCAGCTTGAACGCCGAGCCCGAACCCATGGGCAGGCCGCCCTTGGCGCCGGCCGAGACGTTGCGCTTGGTGTAGGCCCAGAGGGCGTCGAGCTCGGCCGCGATGGTGCCCAGCTCCCGGCGGATGCCGGGGTCGTCCCAGGCGGTGCCGGAGCCCTTCGGCGTGACCTTGGCGATCTGCACCAGGTCGCGCATCAGGTTCGTGGTGTCGAGCATCTCGCCGACGAAGCCGGTGCCCCGCTCGAAGCTGAGGGTGACGTTCGCGACCCGCCAGCCGTCGTTCTCCTCACCGACCCGGTTGGCCACCGGGATGCGGACCTCGTCGAGGAAGAGCTCGGCGAACTCGGCGGTGCCGTGTGCGGTGATGAGGGGGCGCACCTCGATGCCGGGCAGGTCCATCGGCATGATCAGCCAGGTGATGCCCTTGTGCTTCGGTGCGTCGGGGTCGGTGCGCACCAGCAGCTCGCAGTAGTCGGCCACGGTGGCGTTCGAGGTCCAGATCTTCTGGCCGGTCACCACGTAGTGGTCGCCGTCGCGCACCGCCTTGGTGCGCAGGCTGGCCAGGTCGCTGCCGGCCTCGGGCTCGGAGAAGCCCTGGCACCAGACGTGGCTCCCGTCGAGGATGCCCCGCAGGTGGTGAGCCTTCTGCTCGGGGGTGCCCTCGGCGATGATGGTCGGGCCAGCGTGCATCTGGCCCACGAAGCCGACGGTGACCTCGGGGGCCTTCGCCGCCGACGCCTCCTCGAGGTAGATGAGGTGCTCGCCGGGGGTGGCGCCCTTGCCGCCGCCCTCGACGGGCCAGTTGATGCCGGCGTAGCCGGCGTCGAAGAGCATCCGCTGCCACTGCGACTCATAGGCCCGGCGACCGGGCCAGTCGGTGTGGTCGGGCTCCGGTGGGAGCTTGGGCACGTTCTCGGCCAGCCACTCGCGCAGCTCGGCGCGGAACGCGGCCTCCTCCGGGGTGTCGCGCAGTTGCACGGTGTCTCCTACAGGTCGGTCCAGCCCTCGTGGCGGTCGCTGCGGGCCGGCTGTCGCCCGATCTTCATCGGTGAGAGGGGTGCGTCGCACATCAGGAAGCGCTCGAAGCCCTTCGCGTGCCACTGCCGGTCGCGCCAGGCTCGCACCTTCGGGTCGGCGTAGACGGCCTTCTCGTACTCGCCCCAGTGCTCCCAGGTGTCGATGGCCCAGATCACGATGCACTCCGAGTCGGCGTGCATGGAGGTCTTCAGGGCCCCCACCAGCTCCCAGCCGAAGGGCGCCAGGGTGGGGATGGCGACGTCGCGGACCGCCGAGAGGAAGTCGTCGGCCGCGCCGGCTTCGAGCTGCACCGTCTCGTGGGCGTACACGGCGCCGCGGACCCCGTCGGTGCACAGCTCGGCGATGGTGCGGGTCCACGGGGCGGGCACGAGCACCCGGTCGAAGCCGCCCTCCCGGTAGTTGGCGGCCTCGTTCCACCACTTCTGGAGCTTGGGGTCCTGCAGAGCGGGCCCCACCAGCTCGCCGGAGAGGCCCGCGGCGAGGCCGTCGAAGCCCGCCTCCTCCCACATGTTCACCACCTGGGGCCAGTGCCCGGTGGTGCCGACCGTCCCCCACACCCCGAAGCAGAGCTGGTTGCGCTCCTCCTGGGCGATCGGGCTCCAGTTGGCCGTCATGTGGTGCATGTAGTTCGGTCGGTTGGCCCCTCGGATGCGGATGAGCTCGTGGGTGTACACGCGGTCGTTCACGGGCTGCCCCCTGGGTGCGCCGACGCGGCGGCGTGAGCGGAATGTGGATCGGGCGGGCTCGCGCGCGACGATGGGCCCTCGGTCGGGGCCCGCCAGCGGCGGTCCCCGGCGTCTCGAGCCCCTCGGACGGGGCTCGGACCCAGGAAAATATACGATTTCGCCGCGCCGGGCCAGGCCGCCGGGCGCGCACCGGCCGCCTCGGCGGCGCGCACACCGAAAGAGGACATCACGCATGGGCATGCTCGACGGCAAGGTCGCCATCGTCACCGGCGCGGGCCACGGGATCGGCCGGGGTCACGCCATGGAGCTGGCCAAGCACGGCGCCAAGGTCGTGGTCAACGACCTGGGCGGCAGCGTCACCGGTGAGGGCTCGGGCCGGGCGGCCGACGACACCGTGGCCCTCATCGAGGAGCGCGGCGGCACCGCCGTGTCGAACTACGGCGACGTGTCGAACCACGAGCAGTGCGGCGAGCTGGTGCAGCAGGCCATCGACACCTACGGCAAGCTCGACATCCTGGTGAACAACGCCGGCATCGTGCGCGACGCGGCGATCTGGAACATGACGCCGGAGAACTTCGACATCGTCATGGCCGTGCACGTGCGGGGCACCTGGTCGACCTCGCACTTCGCCGCCAAGTACTTCCGGGAGCAGGCCAAGGCCGGCGCCGGGATCAAGGGCCGCATCATCAACACCACCTCGGGCGCGGGCCTGGGCGGCAACTTCGGCCAGAGCAACTACGCCACCGCCAAGGCGGCCATCGCCGGCCTCACGCTCACGCTGGCCCAGGAGCTCGCCTCTTCCGGCGTCACCGTGAACTGCGTCGGCCCTGCCGGCCTCACCCGCATCACCGCCACCATGCCCGGCGCCGGCGAGGCCTTCGAGCCCGACGACATCGCCGAGGGCGAGTTCCACCGCATGGACCCGAAGAACTCCTCGCCGCTCGTGGCGTGGCTGGCCTCCGACGAGGCCCAGTACGTCAACGGCCAGGTCATCCGTTGCCTCTACGACCAGATCATCTGGATGAAGGGCTGGTCGGAGCGCGTGGTCATCGCCAGCGGCGACAAGCCCTGGGACGCCACCAAGCTGGGCGCCCGCATGGCCGCCGAGGTGTTCAACGTGGCCCCGACGGGCATCAACTTCCCGAAGGCCTGACCCCCGGCCCGCCCGCGGGCCGTCCCTCGTCGTTCTGGCATGCGTTGCGTACCCCTAGGGGTGCACAACGCATGCCAGAACCGTTTTTCGGGCGGCGCTGGCCTCGTCTGGCCTGATGGGGCGGGGCGGTCAGCGGCGGGTGAGGGCGTGGCGGACGAGGTCGGCGTTGTCGACGGCGGGGGAGCCGTCGGGGAGCACGGTGGTGTCCTCGAGGCCGATGCGGGTCTGGAGACCCCGGTCGAGGGCGATCTCGACGATCGGCCAGGAGGTGGTGCCGAAGCCGTGCAGGAGGCGGGGCACCTCCAGGGCCACCCCGGCGATCTCGGCCTCGATCTCGGCGGTGAGGGCGAGGGCGCTGGTGAGGTCCTGCACGAGGGGTTCGAGCAGCAGGCGGGTGCAGCGGTGGGCCAGGCCGCTGTCGACCAGGACGCGGGCTCCTTCCGCGTGCCAGAGCCCGGCCTCAACGCCGACACCCCGGTCGAGCAGCGCCCGGGCCAGGTCGACCGCCCCCTCCTCGTGGAGGTTCACCGACGCGAAGTCGGGCAGGTCGGTCCACGTGGCGACGGCCCGCAACCGGTCGTCCGGGTCGGGGAGGAACCAGGCGCCGGTGGAGACGCCCACGCCGACGTCCGGGCCGACGGCGGCCTTCACCGCGGCCACGGCCGGGCTGATGGCGCTGCCGTCGAGGCTCTCGGCCCCCGAGTCGTCGCGTGGGTGCATGTGGATGGCCGCGGCGCCCGCGGCCGCCGCCGCGGCCGCGGCGGTGGCGAGCTCGTCGGGGGTGCGGGGGACGGCCGGATGGTCCTCCACCCGGCGGGCCCCGTTGAGGCAGGCCTTCACGAACATCACGTGATCCTGCCCGATGGACGGGGATCGCGGAGGTGGTTGCGGTCGTGGGGTGTCAGAGCAGCGACCAGGGGTCGAGGTCGCGGATGGCGGCGAGTGAGCGGGTGATCATCGCCGTGAACATGTTGTCCGACGACGGGCTTGGATCGTTGGCGTAGACCGCGCCCAGCACGGTGATGAGCGGTCCCTGCACCACGCCGAGGCGGTGGTCGTCGAAGCAGTCCTCGGCGGAGAGGTCGATCCCGTGGCCGGCCAACGCCTGCCGGTAGGCCTCGACCAGCCGGCGCTCCTCCGCCCGGCGCACCGCGGGATCGAGGCTGGTGGCGAGCAGGTAGCCCACGTCGCGACCGGGCAGGCCCAGCGCGACGGTCTGCCAGTCGAGGGCCACGACCCGGGACCCGCCGGGCGAGAACATGAGGTTGTCGGGGCGGTAGTCGCCGTGGATGACCGAGAGGCGGTCGGGTCGGGCGGTGAGCCAGGCGGCCAGGTGGCGGGGGACCTCGTCGAGCGTGGCGACGTCCTCGGGGCTGAGGCGGGAGCCGAAGCGCTCGACGAAGGTGGGGATGGCCCCGGCCAGGACGTCGGCGTAGAAGCCGGCCGTCTCGGGGGTGTGGTGGCTGAGCCACGGCACCTCGAGCAGGGCGGCGTCGTTCCACCGGGGTCCGTGCAGGCCGGCGAGGTTCACCACCGCCAGCTCCGCCTCCTGGGGCGTGAGGCCGGTGACCTGGTCGCCTGGGCGGGCCGGGGCCAGGTCCTCGAGGAGGAGGGTGAAGCGGTGCGCGTCGTCGGACATCGCCGCATGGAGGCAGCGGGGGGCGCTCACGGCCACGGTGCCCACCAGCTCCCGGTAGAAGCCCACCTCGCACCGGTAGCCGCCGGACGTGACGGCCCGGGAGGCGGCGTCGCCCGCCGCCATCTTGGCCACCACGCTCGAGGGGGCCTCCTCCTCCGCCGCGGCGTCGGGGTCGGCCCAGGTGAGGTCCACCCGGTAGCTGGTGCCCATCTGGCCGGTGCCGACGCGCTCGAGCGACGCGCTCACCACCGTGCCGGAGAAGCCCGCGCCGCGAAGGGCGGCCGTGAGCCACTCCGGGGTGAGCTCGTCGGGAGCGTCGCAGGCGGGGGCGTCGGTGGTCACGTGGGCTCTCCCGAGGGTCGGCGGACGGGTCGGCAGGGTAGAGCGCACCGTCGCACGGCGCCCGCGACGCGTTGGAACGCGGTTCCAGTCGGTCCTACCCTGGTGGGACACGCCGAGGGGACGGCGTCCACACGACCGCCGGGCCGCGCCCGGCCAGGGAGGGGATCCAGATGGCCGAACAGCTCAAGGTCGAGAAGGCGTTCGACGCCGACAACCACTACTACGAGGCGCTCGACGCCTTCACCCGGTACATCGAGCCCGAGTACGCCAAGCGGGCGATGCAGTGGGCCGAGGTCAACGGCCGGAAGATGCTGCTGGTGGGGGGCAAGATCAACCGGTTCATCCCGAACCCGACCTTCGACAAGCTCTCCGCGCCGGGCAGCCTCGAGGACTACTTCCGTGGGCTGAACCCCAAGGGCGCCAGCGTGAAGGACCTGTTCGGTGAGCTCGAGCCGTGCGACCCGTCCTACCGCGACCGCGACGTGCGCCTCGGAGTGATGGACGAGCTCGGCATCGAGGGCGCCCTGTTCTTCCCGACGCTCGGCGTCGGCATGGAGCAGGCCCTCATCAACGACCTCCCGGCCGCCCGGGCCGCGTTCCGGGCGTTCAACCGGTGGATGGACGACGACTGGGGCTTCGCCTACAAGGAGCGCATCTTCGGTGTCCCGTACCTCACGCTGTCCGACGTCGACAACGCGGTCGCCGAGCTCGAGTGGGTGCTCGACCGCGATGCCCGCGTCGTGCTGATCGGCACCGGCCCGGTCACCACCTCCGAAGGCATGAAGTCGCCGGCCGATCCCCGCTTCGACCCGTTCTGGGCGCGGGTCCAGGAGGCCGGGGTGGCCGTGGCCTTCCACGGCGGCGACAACGCCTACCGCAACATCATCACGATGTGGGGCGAGAGCGCCGACATGGAGGCGCACAAGTTCGAGCCGCTGCGCCAGGCCCTCTCCCCGGACGTCGTCGCCGACACGCTCGCCGCCATCATCCTCCACGGCCTGTTCGACCGGTTCCCGAACCTCCGCTTCGCCACCATCGAGACCGGCGCCGACTGGGTGGCCCCGCTGCTCAAGCGGCTCAAGAAGATCTACGGCCAGAACCCCACCGCCTTCCGCCACGACCCCATCGAGGTCTTCAAGCAGCAGGTGTGGGTGTCGCCGTTCTACGAGAACGACCTCGACAAGCTGCGCGAGCTGCTGCCCGCCGACCACCTCCTCCTCGGCTCGGACTGGCCCCACACCGAGGGCCTGCGCGACCCGCTGTCCTTCACGAAGGACCTGGCCGAGGCCGGCTTCACCACCGACGAGCAGCAGCTGATCATGTACGACAACTGCAAGGGGCTGGTGCAACGCCAGCCGTCGTGAGCGACAGTCCCCCGGCCGAGCCCACCCCCTCGTTCGTCCCCACCGACGAGCCCTACCGGCGGCGCATCGAGCTGCGCCCGTCGGAGGGCTCGGTGGGGGCGGCCATGGAGGACTACGTCCACCACTTCGCCCTGCGCCTTCACCACGACGGTGCCACCGTCACCGCGGTGGAGGTGGTGGCCCAGCGCGTGCCGTGGGCGAGCTGCCCCGGTGGCGCGGCAGGCGTGCACCGTCTGGTGGGCGTGCCCCTCGACCGGGTGGCCGACCTCGACGGCTGGATGGGCGGCCGCACCTCCCAGTGCGTGCACGCCGTCGACCTCGCCGTGCTGGCGGCGGCGGCCGCCCGTCGGGGGAGCGACCGCACCTACGAGGTGTGGCTCCACGGCGTGGGCCACGAGGAGATGCGGGCCACGCTCGTGCGCGACGACGAGGAGTGGGCCACCTGGCGCACGGTCGGCGGTCGGGTGGTCGACGAGGGCCGCTTCGCCGGGCTCACCCTCGACCGGGCCCCGTTCTCGGCCTGGATCGAGGCGCACCTCGACGTCGACGACCGCGAGGCCGCATTCGTCCTGCGCCGGGGCATCGTCATCGGGCTGAGCCGGGCCGTGGTGCACGACGCCTGGCGTCACCCCGACGACGCACGTCCCGCCGACGGGTCGTGCCTCACCTACGCCGCCCCGCACGTCCACGAGGCGGCCATCACCATGAGAACCCGGGCCACCGAGCGCGACGGCCGGGGGACGCCGATCCCGGTGGCCGACGGGGCCCGTGTCCCACCGCTCGGTCCCGGCGCGTAGGGTTCCCGGCGGATCGCCGGAGGACCGGCGTCACACATGACGATCGTCGGCCCCGTACCGGCGATGGAGAAGGGGGATTGCCGTGAAGAGCAAGGCCGCGATGCTGTGGAGCAACGACGACACCGAGTGGACCGTCGAGGAGGTCGAGATCGACGAGCCCAAGGGTCGTGAGCTCCTGGTGCGCAACGTGGCGTCCGGGCTGTGCCACTCGGACGAGCACTTCATCACCGGCGACTTCCCGCTCGTGAACACGCCCTACATCGGGGGCCATGAGGGCGCGGGCATCGTCGAGGCCGTCGGCCCCGACGTGCAGGGCTTCGAGGTCGGCGACCACATCGTCTACTCCTTCGTCGCCGCCTGCGGCATCTGCCCGTTCTGCGCCGACGGCCACTCGAACCTGTGCGACAACGGCGCCGCCATCATGGGCGGGCTCATGCTCGACGGCACCTCGCGCATCCACGCCCGGGGCCAGGACGCCTCGGTGATGGCGGGGCTCGGCACCTTCGCCGCCCACAGCGTGGTGCACGAGTGGTCCGCGGTGAAGGTGCTCCCCGACCTGCCCCTCGACAAGTTGGTGCTGCTCGGCTGCGGTGCCACCACCGGTTGGGGCTCGGCGGTGTACGCCGCCGACGTCCGCCCCGGCGACAACGTCGCCGTCGTCGGCGTGGGCGGCCTCGGCTCGGCGGCCGTGCAGGGCGCCCGCCTGGCCGGTGCCGAGCGGATCTTCGCCATCGACCCGGTCGAGTTCAAGCGGGAGACCGCCCAGAAGTTCGGCGCCACCCACACCGCCACCACGGTCGAGGAGGCCTTCGAGCTCATCCAGCAGGAGACCTGGGGCCGTATGTGCAACAAGGTCATCCTCACCAAGGGCGTGGGCCGGGGCGAGGAGATGGCCGCGGTCATGGGCATCACCTCGAAGCTCGGCAAGGTCGTCGTCACCAACATCCACCCCTGGGACGAGCTCAACGTCTCGCTCCCGATGACCGACCTGACCCTCTCCGAGAAGTCGGTGGTGGGCTCGCTGTTCGGGTCGGCCAACCCCCGGGCCGACATCCCCCGGCTGGCCGAGCTCTACCGCAAGGGCCAGCTCGACCTCGACGGCATGATCACCCGCACCTACACCCTCGAGCAGATCAACGAGGGCTACCAGGACATGCGCGACGGCAAGAACATCCGCGGCGTCATCGTCCACTGATCCCGACGTACCCCGACGCTGGCTCAGGTCGTTCCGGGTGACCGGGACGACCTGAGCCGGTCCGCGTCGGGGGGACGAGGGGGCAGGTGGCTCAGCGGCCGGCGCCCACCGGCTCGGGCTCGGCGGGACCGGAGCCCGGCGTCGCCTCCGAGGTGGCGGCCGACTCGGGCGGGCCCTCGACGTTCAGCTTCGGCAGCCACTCGAGCCACTTCGGGAACCACCATGCCGCCTTGCCGAGCAGCTCCATCACCGCCGGCACGAGGATCATGCGGACGATGGTGGAGTCGATGAGCACGGCGACGGCCATGCCGAAGCCGATCAGCTTCACGGTGGGGTTCTGGTTGGCCACGAACGAGGCGAACACCGCGATCATGATCAGCGCCGCGGTGGTGATGACCCGGGCGGTGTTGGCCACGCCGAGCACCACCGAGGTGCGGGGCTCGTGGGTGCGGTCCCACTCCTCCCGGATTCGGGACATGAGGAACACCTCGTAGTCCATCGACAGACCGAAGAGGATCACGAACATCACGAGGGGGACGAACGACACGATCGGGATCGTGGTGGAGAGCCCGACCGCCCCCTTGGCCCAGCCCCACTGGAACACGGCGACGACCACGCCGTAGGCGGCGGCGATGGAGATCAGGTTCATCAGCGCCGCCTTGAGCGGCACCAGGATCGACCGGAACACCAGCACGAGCAGCACGAAGGCGCCGACCACGACCGCCCCGATGACCACGGGGAGGTAGGTCGTGACCAGGTCGGTCAGGTCGATGAGGGTGGCCGTCTGGCCGCCGACGTAGGCCTCGAGGCCGGTGCCCTCGGTGGCCTGGTCGAGGCTGGAGCGGAGGTGGTCGACGAGCGTCTTGGTGGCCGGGTCGTCGGGCGCCGTGCCCGGGATGATCTGGTAGATCACGGCGCTCGTGTCGGTGGCGCTGTTGGGGATGGGGCCGACCGAGTACTCGACGTTGGGGACGGTCCCCGCCGGCTGGAGGGCGCCGACGGCCTTGTTCACCGCGTCGAGCTTCGGCAGCACGTCCTGGTAGGCGCCCTGCTCGTTCTCGGGGATGCCCACGACCACCACGAGCGGTCCGTTGGCCCCGTTGCCGAAGCCCTCCTGGATCTGCTCGAAGGCGGTGCGCTGGGAGAGGCCCGCCGGGAGCGACGAGTCGTCGGGCATGCCGAACTGGATCTTCAGGAAGGGGACGGCCATCACCAGCAGGAGGACCGTGCCCGAGATCATGGTCAGCCACGGGCGCCGGGCCATGGCGTGGGCGAAGCGGCCCCAGAAGCTGGCCTCCGGGTCCACCGGCTCACCCCGGTGGCGGCTCGGCAGGCGGAACCGGTCGATCTTGCCGCCGGCGAAGCCGAGCAGGGTGGGGAGGAGGGTGGTGGCAGCGAGGATCATCACCGCCACGCCGATGGCGGCGGAGAGGCCGAGGGTCTGCACCAGCGGGATCGGCACGAGCCAGAGGCCGAGCAGGGCGATGCACACGGTGAGGCCGGCGAACAGGGCCGCCTTGCCGGCCGAAGCGAGGGCGAGGCCGGCGGCGTCGTGGGGCTCGTGGCCGTCCGCGAGGTACTGGCGGTAGCGGGTGACGATGAGCAGCGAGTAGTCGAGCCCCACACCGATGCTGATCATCAGGGTCACCGGCGGGGCCGCCGAGGACACGGTCATCACGGTGGCGAGCAGGTACACGAAGCCGCTGGCCGTCACCGCGCCGAACAGGGCGGTGGCGATGGGAATGGCCATGCCGAAGACCGAGCCGAAGGCGAGCAGCAGGAGGATGGCACCGAGAACGAGGCCGACCTCGTCGGCGTGGTTGGCCCACCACGACACCGGCGCGTTGTAGGTGTCGGCGATGCCGCCGCCGATGCTGATCTGCACGTCGCCGGCCTGGATGCCGTCGAGCGCCGACACGAGCGAGTTGTACGGGTTCGGGTAGGCGGTCGGCTGCTTCTCCGTGTCCATCGGGTACTCGGAGAGCAGGTCGCTCATCGGTGCCTTGAACGTGATGGTGGAGTAGGCGAACCGGCCGTCGGGGGAGAGCGTCGGCGGCAGGTTCTTGGCGAGGTCCTGCACAGCGGCCGCCTCGGCCGGGTCGAGGCCGCCGGCGTACTGCTCCAGCATCGTCTGGGGATCGGAGGTCAGCGGGTCGGCGACGGCGTTGACGCCCTCGACCTTCGAGAGGGCGGCCACCGCGTCGGCCACGACCGTCGCATTGGCGCTGGAGGTCAGCTGCTGGCCCTCGGGGACGGCGAACACCACCGTGGCGCTGGCGGCGTTCTGGCTGTTGAACCGCTCCTCGAGCAGGTCGTACGCGGCCTGGGAGCCCGACCCGGGGATGCGGAAGTTGTCCGAGATGTGCTTCGCGTCCGCAGCATTCAGATAGCCCGCCAGGACGACCAGCGCGAGCCAGGCGATCGCCACCCACCGGTGGTGACGGGACACCCAGCGGCCGAGGCGTCCGAGAAGTCCGAGCTGGCTGTCCGAGGGCGGGGTCACGGTCGAGAGCACGAACAGTCAACGGCACCGGCGCGCCCTTCCTTGAGCACCTGCCGACGTGACCTCGGCCCTGCCCTGCCGGTCCCGGGCGGTCGCCGGCGCCGTCAGGTGTCAGACAGCTTCTCGTCAGGAAACGGGACCCCTCGTGTAACCGTCGGCTCACGGTCGGGAAACCGGACCTCCCTACCGTCGGCGCTGGCCCGGTGGCCGTCCGCACGAGGTGCGGGCCGGCGCCCTGGCGCCGCGCCCCGTCCGCCCCACCCCCCGCCTGGCGGACCAGAACTGGAGGAACGATGGTCGACGTGCTGCCGGTGGTCCAGCCTCACCCGGAGGAGCCCGAGGAGAGGGCGCTCCCCGAGCTCAACCCGGGCCGCGCGAGGTCGTCGACCGCGGCTCGGGTGCTCGTCGGAGCCCTGGTGGTGGGCCTCACCGTCGTCGCCACCGCCGGGTCCGCCCTCGCCCAGGACGCGGAGGGCACGCCGGACCTGGCGACCGTCGCCGACATCGCAGACCACGCCATCGTCTCGGGCAACCTCGCCTGGATCGTCATCGGCGCGGCGCTGGTGATCTTCATGCAGGCCGGCTTCGCCCTGGTGGAGACCGGCTTCTGCCGGGCCAAGCACGCCGCCCACGTGGTGAGCACCAACGTCGCCATCTTCTTCCTCGGCTTCGCGGGCTTCTTCCTCGTGGGCTTCCCGTTCATGTACGGGAGCTACTCCTACGCGCTCCCCGGGTTCGACTACGGGCTCGACCACGCCGTGGGCGGCTCGCTCATCGGCAGCGGTGACTGGATCTTCCTGCACCAGGGCGGGTGGGCCGGATCCTGGTTCGACGGCAACGACCTCGCCTACGCCGGCGCACTCGGGGCCTTCTTCCTCTACATGGCCGCCTTCATGGACACGACGGCCACCATCCCCACCGGCGCGATGGCGGAGCGCTGGCGGTTCAGCTCGTTCTGCGTGTGGGGGCTGTTCGTGGGCGCCGTCTACTACCCGCTGTTCGGGGCGTGGACGTGGGGTGGCGGGTGGCTGGCCAAGCTCGGCGACTCCATGGGCTGGGGCAACGGCTACGTCGACTTCGCCGGCTCCGGGGTCGTCCATGCCACGGGCGGGGTGGCTGCCCTGGCCGGCGCCATGGTGCTCGGCCCCCGCATCGGGAAGTTCGGGAAGGACGGCAAGCCCAGGGCCCTGCCCGGCCACCACCTCCCGATGGCCATGCTCGGCACGTTCATCCTCCTGTTCGGCTGGTTCGGCTTCAACGCCGGCTCCACGTTCGCCACCTCCGACCCCCAGATCGGGGTGGTGGCGGTGAACACCGCCCTGGGCGGCGTGTTCGGCGGCCTCTCCGGCATGCTCTGGATCTGGCTGCGCATCGGCAAGCCCGACCCCGCCATGATGGTCAACGGCCTTCTCGCCGGCCTGGTGATGGTCACCGCCGGATGCGCCTTCTTCGACCCGTGGGCCGCCGCCGTGCTCGGCCTCGTCGCCGGGGTCGTGGTGATCGAGGCGGTGTTCTTCATCGAGCGGAGGATGAAGGTCGACGACCCGGTCGGCGCCATCGCCGTGCACGGCGTCTGCGGTTCGCTCGGCGTGATCGCGGTCGGCCTGTTCGCCAACGGTAGGTACGGGGTCGACGCCGGCGGGCCCGGCATCGGGTGGAACGGCACCACCGGCCACGTGGACGCGAACGGGGTGGCCGAGGGGGTGACCGGCATCCTCTACAGCAGCAGCGGCGCCGGGCAGCTCCTCGCCCAGCTGGTGGGCGTCGCCGTCATCTGGACGGTGATGCTCGGCCTGGCGTCCGCCTTCTTCAAGATCCAGGACCGGGTGACCAAGGGCGGGATCCGCTCCAACCCGGATGACGAGCGCGCCGGCCTCGACCTGCCGGAGATGGGCGCCCTCGCCTACCCGGACTTCGTGCAGTCGTCCGACGCGATGTACGGGGAGCTCTGAGCGTGCCTGCCCCTCTGAGCCGCAACCCACCTCGAAAGGCCGCGTCGATGTCCCGTCGCACCCCCGCCGCCCGCCGACCTGCCGGGTCCGTCGCCCTCCATCGGAGCGTCGCCCTCGTGGACCGGGCGTTCGCGGCGGAGTGGAACGGCCTCGAGCCGGGCCGTCGCCGTCAGATCCGTCGGCTGGTGCGCATCGGTCAGGCCCAGGAGAACCGCCTCGACGCCCGCCTCGCCTGCGCCTTCGCCGCCTACCAGCGCTCCCGCTCCTGGTACCGCTGGTTCTGGTTGTGGCTGGTGCCGCTCGCGGTCGCGGGTGTGATCGTCGGGCTGGGGACCCACCCGATCGTGCTGGGTGTCGTCCTGGGCTCGGTGGTCAGCGCGGTGATGGTCCGTCGGAACTTCCGCCGGGTCGACGCCGTCAACGCCGACCTGCTGAACGGGACCTGATCGCCATCTGGACGCTCTGTGAACGTCCCGTGAACCGGGCGGCCGGGATGCCGGCTGCCTGACGACCAGCTGGTACCTTCACCGCACTCGCGGAGCTCCGGTCCGCGTGGACTGGTGAGCCGGGAAGTCTGGTCGGCGTCCCCCGCTGTCGCGCCCCCGGAAGGATCCCCCCCCTGCTCCTCTCGCTTTCCGTCTTCGTCGCCGTCGCCGCCCTGGTCGCGGTGACGGGCCGAGCGCTGGGACCGCGCGTCTTCTACCTCGCCGCCCTGGCCCCGGCCTGGGCCCTCGCGTGGGTGGTCTGGGCGATGGCGCAGCTCGGCGACGGGCCGCTGACCGAGCGGTTCGAGTGGGTCGAGGGCCTCGGCCTGGCGATCGACCTCCGCCTCGATTGGTACTCGGTGCTGTTCGTGCTGCTCGTGGCGGGGGTGGGCCTCTGCGTCTTCCTGTACGCGGCGTCCTACTTCCACCGCGGTCCCGAGGTGCCCCGGACCGCCGCGGTGCTGGTCCTCTTCGCGGGGGCCATGTTCGGGCTGGTCTGCGCCGACAACCTGTTCCTGCTCTTCATGTTCTGGGAGCTCACGTCGGTCACCTCGTTCCTGCTGATCGGCACCGACGACACCAAGGCGGGTGCGCGCGCAGCCGCCGTCCACGCGCTGCTCGTCACGGGGGCGGGAGGGCTGGCGATGCTGGGCGGGTTCGTGCTGGTGGGCCAGGCGGCCGGCACCTGGTCGCTCCACGAGATCCTCGAGCACCCGCCGTCCGGCACCACGGTCACGGTCGGCGTGGTGCTGGTGCTCGTGGGCGCGCTGACCAAGTCGGCGCAGGTGCCGTTCCACGCGTGGCTGCCGGGGGCGATGGCGGCTCCGACCCCCATCAGCGCCTACCTGCACTCGGCCACCATGGTGAAGGCCGGCGTGTACCTGGTGGCCCGGTTCGCGCCGGCGTTCGCGCTGGTCGGGCCGTGGCGCTGGATCGCGCTCTCCGCCGGATCGGCCAGCCTCGTGCTCGGCGGGTACCGCGCCCTGCGCCAGCACGACCTGAAGCTGGTCCTGGCGTTCGGCACCATCAGCCAGCTCGGTCTGCTGGTGGTGCTGTTCGGCGCCGGTGTCCCCGAGCTGGCGTTCGCCGGGTGCGTCCTGCTGGTGGCCCACGCCGCGTTCAAGGCGTCGTTGTTCCTCACCGTCGGGGTGATCGACCACCAGACCCACACCCGCGACCTGCGGTCGCTCACCGGCCTGGGTCGGCGATGGCCGGTGGTCGCCGCGGCCGCAACCCTCTCCGCGGCCTCCATGGCAGGTGTGCCGCCCCTGCTCGGGTTCATCGCCAAGGAGCTCGCCCTCGACGGCCTCCTGGGCGACGGCGTCCCCGTGAAGGGGCTGCTGGTCGCCGTGGTCGTCGTCGGCTCCATGTTCACCGTGGCCTACAGCGCCCGGTTCCTGTGGGGCGCCTTCGGGACCGCCGACACCGCCCACGGACCCGAGCGGACGCTCGTCGGCCCCGAGGCACCCCACCCCTCGTCGGCGTTCGCGGGGGCGCCGGTCGTGCTCGCCGGGCTGGGTCTCCTGCTCGGCCTGGTGCCGGCACTGGTCGCGCCGCTGGTCGACGACGCGTGGGAGGCCCTCGGCTTCGAGGGCCACGCGCCCCACCTGTCGCTGTGGCACGGGCTCACCGTCCCCCTCGGCCTGTCCGCCCTGGTGCTCGCCGGCGGTGCGGTCCTCTTCCTCTCGCGGGTCCGGGTCGAGCGTCTGCAGGCCCGCGTGCCCCGGTTGCCGAGCGCGCTCGGGGCCTACGAGCGATCGGTCAAGGGCCTGCTCGTCGGGTCCGACCGCCTGGCCGGCGTCGTCCAGAGCGGCTCGCTGCCCGTGTACCTGATGGTGCTGCTCGCAACCCTGGTGGTGGTGCCGGGCGTGCCACTCGTGCTCAACGGCGGCCCGTCCACCTGGCCGGACTGGATCGACTCGCCGATGCAGCTGGTGGTCGGCGCCATCATGATCGTGGTCGCCGTGGCCGCCGCGGTGAGCCGTCGACGGTTCGCTGCGGTGCTGCTCCTCAGCGGCGTCGGCTACGGGATGGCGGCCCTCTTCATCATCCAGGGCGCGCCCGACCTCGCTCTCACCCAGCTGCTGATCGAGACCCTCAGCACCGTGGCCTTCGTGCTGGTCCTGCGGCACCTGCCGGACGGGTTCGCCCCGACCATCGCCCCGGCTCGCAAGATCGTCCCCGCGGTGGCGGGGGTGGCGGTGGCGGCCTTCGTCTTCTGGTTCGCCATCAGCGCCGGCTCGGTCACCGGCACGCCGAACCCCGACCCGTCGGTGGCGGGCACCGACACCCACGCCGCCCTCGAGCACGGCGAGAGCGATCCCGGCGACGTCACCGTGTCCGAGGAGTACCTCGCCCGTTCCCTGCCTGAGGCCCACGGTCGCAACGTGGTGAACGTGGTGGTGGTCGACTTCCGAGGCTTCGACACCATGGGGGAGATCACGGTGCTGCTCGTCGCCGCCCTCGGCATCGTGGGGTTGGTGCAGGCCGGTCGGCGCCGGTCGGGGCGGGGCGGGGTGGACGATCCGGCTGACGACCTCGGCGAGGACACGGGGGCCGCGTCGGTCGTCGGCGCACCGGACGGAGCGTCGGTCACCGAGGGAGGTGCGACGTGAGCCGGACCGCTCCCGATCCCGAGATGGACCGCCGCTCCGTCATCCTCGACGTCGTCGTCCGCAGCGAGTTCCACCTGCTGCTCGTCGTGTCGGTCTACCTGCTCTTCGCCGGCCACAACCAGCCTGGCGGCGGCTTCGTCGGCGGCCTCGTCGCCGGGGCCGCCTGTGCGCTGCGCATGGTGGCGCGCGGTCCGCAGGAGCTCCGCCGGTCGGTGCGGCTCCGCCCCATGACCTTCCTGGGGCTGGGGCTCCTCTGCGCCGCGGGCACCGCCGTCGCCTCGCTCTGGAACGACGGTGACCTGCTCCAGACCCGCTACCTGAGCGTCGACGTGCCCATCATCGGGCCGGTCGGCACCAGCACCGCGTTCTTCTTCGACCTCGGCGTCTACCTGGTGGTGATCGGGACCGTGCTGTCGATCCTCGAGGCCTTCGGCTCGCCCGAGGAGGAGGTCGGATGACCGTCTTCACCGCCGCCCTCGTGGCCGTCCTCTTCGGCGCGGGCGTCTACATGATCTTGCAGCGGACGTTGACCCGGGTGGTGCTCGGGCTCGCTCTGCTCTCCCACGGGGCCAACCTTCTGCTGCTGATCGTCGGCGGGTCGGCCGGCGTGGCTCCCCTGATCGGCCGCTTCACCGGCGACGACACCGTCGCCGACCCGATCCCCCAGGCGTTGGTGCTCACCGCGATCGTCATCAGCTTCGGCATGACGGCGTTCCTGCTGGCGCTGGCGTTCCGCAGCTGGCAGCTCACCCACGACGACACCGTGGAGGACGACCCCGAGGACAAGCGCATCGCCCGCCAGCTCGAACGACGGGCGGGAGGCGGGCGATGAGGGTCCTGCTGCCCGCGCCGGTCGTGGTGCCGCTGCTGTTCGCGGCCCTCACCGTCCTCGCCCACCGGTCCCGGCCGGCCCAGCGGTTGATCGCCCTGGTCGGTGTGGGCCTCGCGCTCGCTGCTGCCGTCGCGGTGCTCGTGGTGGTGCACCGCGACGGGCCCCAGGCCGTCACCCTCGGCGGGTGGCCCGCGGTGGTGGGCATCAGCCTGGTGGCCGACCTGTTCTCGGCCCTGATGCTGGTGGTCAGCCTCGTCACCGTGCTCGCCGTGCTGGTGTTCGCCGTCGGGCAGCGCCACAGCGACGACATGGCGGCGTTCCACCCGGCCTACCTGGTGCTGACCGCAGGGGTGTCGCTCGCCTTCGTCACCGGCGACCTCTTCAACCTGTTCGTGTCGTTCGAGGTCATGCTCGCCGCCAGCTACGTGCTCATCACGCTGGGCGGCAAGCGCGACCAGGTTCGCCACGGCATGACCTACGTGGTGATCAACATGATCGCCTCCGCCCTCTTCCTCACCGCCATCGCCCTGGTCTACGCGGCGACGGGCACGGTGAACATGGCGGACCTCGCCACGAAGCTCGGCACCCTGCCCGACGAGCTGTTCACCGCGCTGGCACTGACCTTCGTCGTGGTCTTCGGCGTGAAGGCGGCGGTGTTCCCGGTGTTCTCCTGGCTGCCGGACTCGTACCCGACGGCCCGGGCGCCGGTGGTCGCCGTCTTCGCCGGCCTGCTCACCAAGGTCGGCGTCTACTGCCTGGTGCGCTCCCAGACCCTGCTCTTCCCCGGTGCGGTGCCGAGCGGGCTGTTCCTCGTGCTCGCCGGGCTGACCATGATCGTCGGCGTGCTGGGGGCCATCGCCCAGAACGACATGAAGCGGATCCTCAGCTTCCACATCGTCAGCCAGATCGGCTACATGGTGATCGGCCTCGGGCTGTTCACCGTGTCGGGCCTCGCCGGAACCGTCTTCTTCATCGTCCACCAGATCCCGGTGAAGACCAGCCTCTTCCTGGTGAGCGGGCTGGTGGAGGAGAGCGCAGGCTCCACCGCCCTCGACCGCGTCGGCGGCCTGCTCCGACGCGCTCCGGTGGCCGCGGCGCTGTTCGGCCTGGCCGCCCTCAGCCTCGCCGGCATCCCGCCCTTCTCCGGGTTCGTGGGCAAGCTCTCGATCGTCGAGGCCGGCTTCGGGGCCGGTGAGTACACGATCATCGCCGTGAGCCTGGTGGGCAGCCTCCTCACCCTCTACTCGATGGCCAAGATCTGGAACGGCGTCTTCTGGGGTGCCGCGGACCGACCCACCGCCGCGCTGGCGGGTCCTGCCGTCCGGCTGCGCACGCCCGTCCTGATGACGACGGCCACCGTGGGCCTGGTCGCCGTCACGGTCGCCATCGCCGTGTTCGCCGGTCCCATCTACGACCTGAGCCACCGTGCAGCGGAGGGCCTCGTCGACCCCGGGGCCTACATCCGGGCGGTGCTGTCGTCGTGAGCGCGGCCCCCCGTCGCCGGACCGTCCCGGTGTGGACCCTCCTCGCCCGCGTGGCGGTGCTCCTGCTCGTGTGGGTCGCCCTGTGGGGCACGCCCACCGTCGGGAACCTGCTCAGCGGTGTCCTCGTGGTCGCGGTGGTCACCTGGGCCTTCCCGGGCGGTCCCGGCCGCCTGGCTCCGGAGGACGAGGGCCGGTTCCGTCCGCTCGCGGCCGTCCGCTACCTCCTCTACTTCGCCTGGGCCCTGGTGGCGGCCACGTGGGACGTCGCCGTCACCGTCCTCCGTCCCCGCTCGAAGGTCGCCGAGGCCGTGGTGGCCGTCCCGCTGGTGTCCCGTTCACCGGTGATCACCACCTTCGTGGCCAACTCGATCACCCTCACCCCCGGCACGATGACCATCGACGTCTCCGAGCAGGACGACCCCGTCGTGCTCTACGTCCACGTGCTGGGCCTGTCCGACGCCGAGGCCATCCGGGCCGATGGCCGCCACTTCGAGCGGCTGGCGGTCGAGGCGTTCGGCAGCCCGGGCGACCGGGAGCGCTGGGCCCGGGCCGAGCGCGAGCTCGCCGCGGGCGGGCCGCCCGCGACCGGATCGGCACCCGGCCCCGACGAGGAGGAGACCTCGTGACCGTCGTGACCGTCCTCGCCATGGCGATGATCTCGGTGGGCGCCCTGCTCTCCACCTACCGGCTCGTCGTCGGCCCCTCGCTCGCCGACCGGGTGGTGGCCACCGACATGCTGCTCACCCTGCTCACCGGCGGCGCCGGTGTCCTCGCCTTCCGCACCGGCGAGGGCGTGTACCTGGTCGTCATGGTGGTGACCGCCGTGCTCGGCTTCCTCGGCACCTCGATGGTCGCCCGCTTCATCGAGGGGAGGGGAGCGTGAGCGTGGGCGAGGTGGTGGCGTCGGTGCTGGTGCTGCTCGGGGCGGCGCTCTCCCTGCTGGCAGGGATCGGCCTCGTGCACCTGCCGGACGTGTTCGGCCGGATGCACGCCGCCACCAAGCCGGCCACCCTGGGACTGGTGCTGATCTGCGTCGGCGCTGCCGTCTCCACGGGGGACGTGCCCGACGTGGCGAAGCTGGCGCTCGTCGTGGCGCTCCAGTTCCTGACCGCTCCCGTGGGCGCCCACATGGTGGGGCGGGCGGCGTACCACGCCGGCGGCCTGCTGAGCCCGGGCACCGTGCTCGACGAGCTGGCCGCCGAGCGGGAGGGCGGCGGTGTCGAGCGCTGAGCGCGAGCAGGTGGTGGCCGACCTGTGGTCCTTGCCCTCCACCGACGGCATGACCGTGGAGGAGTGGCGCCACGCGGCCGGCGCCGTCGAGCGGCTCCCGCTCCCCGACGGGTTCCGGCCCGAGCCGGTCGACGCGGCGGGCGTCGAGGCCGAGTGGGCCTGGTGGGACGGCGCCGATCCCGACGGCCCGGTCGTGCTGTTCTTCCACGGCGGCGGGTGGGTGGTGTGCAGCATCGGCACCCACCGGGTGCTCGCCGCCCGGGTGGCGGCCGCCGCCGGCGGCCGGGCGCTCGTGGTGGGGTACGGCCTCGCCCCCGAGCACCCCTTTCCCGGCGCCGTCTCCGACTGCGTCACCGCCTACCGCTGGCTGCTCGACCAGGGGGTCGAGCCGGGCCGCGTGGCCTTCGTCGGTGATTCGGCCGGGGGCAACCTGGTGATCGCCGTCGCCCTCGCGGCCAGGGCGCAGGGGATGCCCCTCCCCGGTGCCCTGGTGGCCGTCTCGCCGGCACCGGACCTGACCTTCCGGGGCCGCTCGAACGTCACCAACCGCCCGTTCGACCCGTTCTCGCGGATCGACGACATGGACCGCATCGTCGAGCTCTACCTCCAGGGCCACGACCCGACCGACCCCCTCGCGTCCCCGGTGTTCAGCGACCTGTCGGGCCTCCCGCCGCTGCTGGTGATGGTCGGCCCCGAGGAGACCCTGCGCGACGACAGCGCCGAGCTGGCCCGGGTGGCCCTCGAGGCCGGCGTCGACACCACCTTCGAGCTCGTCGACGGCGCCTTCCACACCTGGCTGGGCTACGCCGGGATCGTCCCCGAGGCCGACGAGAGCATCGCCCGCATCGGCCGGTTCCTCGCCGAGCACTGCGCCCGGAGCTGACCGAGGTCCCCCGGCGGCCCCCGTTCTGCTTGCTCCACCGGGGATCCGCAGCCGACCCCGGTCCAGCGGCCAACCTGACCGGATGAGCTCGATCGCCACCGTCGCCGCGTGGATCCTCTTCGCCCTGCCCGCCGCCGTCATCGTCACCGTCACCGGGAGCCGCCTGCTCGGCACCCGCCGCGGGATCGTCCAGCGGGTGGTCGCGGGCCTGCTCGGGTTTGCCGCCGGCCTCGTCCTCGCCGGCCTCCTCACCCGGTGGCGCTGGTCGGACTGGGACATGGTGCTGCTGACCCTGGGCCTCGGCACCCTCCTGACGATGATCACCGAGGTGGCGCTCGACATGCTCGCCGCCCCGGGCTCGCTCACCCATCCCGACCTGGCCGGTCGCGTCGACCTGGTGTCGCCGGGAAAGGCGTGGCGGGCCGCGGTGGAGCCGATCGGTCGCTACCGCCAGCTGATGGGCATCGCCCGGGCCAACGGCCTGCTGGCCCGCCCGCCGCGCACGGCGGAGGGCGTCGTGGTGTTGGGCCCGTCCATCCGGCGCACCCTCGAGCAGGCCGGAGGCATGTTCGTGAAGCTCGGACAGGTCGCGTCCAGCCGCACCGACCTGCTGCCGGCCGACCTGTGCGACGAGCTGGCGCGGCTCCGGTCGTCGGCGGCGCCCGCGCCCGAGGCCGAGGCCCGGGCGCTGATCGAGGGCGAGCTCGGCGCCCCTGTCGGTGACGTGTTCGCCGCCTTCGACTGGGCGCCCATCGCCTCGGCATCCATCGCCCAGGTCTACGCCGCCCGCCTCCAGGACGGCACCGAGGTGGTGGTGAAGGTGCAGCGCCCCGGCATCGAGGAGGTCGTCGCCCGGGACAGCGCCGTGCTGCGCCAGGTGGCGCGTGGGTTGGAGCGCCACACCAGCCTGGGACTGTCGATCCGCCCCACCGAGCTCGCCGACCAGTTCATCGCCGGGGTCCGCGAGGAGCTCGACTTCGACATCGAGGCCTCCAACGCCCGTGCCCTCGCCGCCGCCACCCCCGCGGGCTCCGGAGTCCGCCTCCCCGTGGTGCACCGGGAGCTCTCGACCGCGCGGGTGCTCGTCGAGGAACGGGTCGACGGTGTGTCCATCACCGAGGTCGACACGCTCGTCGAACGCGGGCTCGACCCCGCCACCCTGGCGACCACGCTGCTGAAGGTCACGCTCGACCAGGTCTTCGACGCCGGTGTCTTCCACGCCGACCCCCACCCCGGCAACATCCTCGTCGAGGGCGACGGCACGATCGTGCTGATCGACCTCGGCGCCGTGGGCCGGCTGGGTCGGCGTCAGCGGCAGCTGTTCGTGGAGCTCCTCCTCGGCGCCATGACCGGTGACGCCACCGCCGTCCGCGAGGTGCTCGATGAGGCTGGCATGCTCACCGGGAAGGAGGTCGGCGCCGACCTCGACGCCGCCATCGACCAGTTCCTGGCCCACCACGTGGGCAACGGGGGCTCGGTCGACAGCGCGGTGTTCGAGGAGCTGTTCTCGATGCTGTCGGAGTTCGGGATCCGGGCGCCCGAGTGGTTGACCACCCTCGGCCGCAGCTTCGTGACGCTGGAGGGCACGCTCCGCCAGGTCGACCCCTCGTTCTCCCTGATCGACTCGGCCATCGCCCTGGTGTCGCAGCGGTCGCGGATGCCGCGGCCGGAGTCGCTGCGCCAGTCCGTCGAGGTGGAGGCCTTCAAGCAGCTGCCGCGCCTGCGCCGGATCCCGCAGCGCGTCGACGAGCTCCTCGCCCAGGCCAGCAGGGGCCAGCTCACCGCTCGGGTCTCGCTCTTCGCCGACGAGGACGACCTCCGGGCCGTGACCCGGCTGGTCGACCGGGCGGTGCTCGCCGTCCTCGCCGCCGCCCTCGGGGTGGGGTCGACGCTCCTGCTCGGCACCGACCTCGGCCCGGTGGTGGCCGGCAACCACATCACCCTCAACGAGGTGCTGGGCTACATCGGCCTGGCCATCGCCGCGGTGCTCATGTTGCGCCTCGTCGCGGCCATCATCCGCGACGGGGTCGTCTAGGGGGAGGAGCAGCATGGGGACGTTGATCATCACGGTGCGCATGAACGAGGGGGCCACGCGGGAGGCCAACCCCCATGTGCCGTGGTCGCCCGAGGAGATCGCGGCCGATGCACAGCGGTGCGTCGACGCCGGTGCCGCCGTCGTGCACTTCCACGGCCGCGACCCCGTCGCCGGCGGGCCGGACCGCAGCGCCGAGGCGCTGGCCGCCACGGTCGAGCTCATCGACCGCACGTCGGGCGCGGTGACCTACTGCAACCTCGGCGCCGGCGCAGGGCTCGACCTCGACGGGCGACTGGCCCCGCTCGCAGGCGGCGGCCCGGCCCCCGAGCTGGCCCCCGTCGACATGGGGTCGTTCAACCTCGACCCGTTCGACCGGGACCGCCTCGGGTTCCTCACCGAGGAGGGCGTGTACGTCAACACGGTGGCCACGGTGAAGGCGATGGCCGACGGCATCCGCGCCGCGGGGGTGGTGCCGGTGGCGGTGTGCTGGAGCGTGGGCTCGCTGCGGCTCCTCGACGCGCTGGCGGCACAGGGGGCCTGGACCACACCGGTCGTCGGCGAGCTGGTGGTCTCCGACGTCCTGCTCACCACCAACCCGGCGAGTCCCGCGGGACTCGCGGCGCTCACCCCGTTCGTGCCCGAGGCTCCCGGCTCCTGGTCGTTGATGGCGGCGATGGGCTCGGTGCTGCCCCTCGTGCCCGACGCACTCGACGCGTCGCTCGGCGTCTCGGTCGGCCTGGGCGACCACCCGCACCTGGACCGGGGCACCCCGACCAACGCCGACCTCGTGGCCGCGGTCGCCGAGCAGGCCGAGGCGGCGGGGCACCGCGTGGCGGGGCCGGCGGAGGCCCGCGAGCTGCTCGGCCTCCCGCCGCGCTGAGCGGCGTCGGTCCCGGACGTTCGAGCAGGATCGGAGAAGTCGGCCTCGTCGCGGTCCGCGTACCTTCGTCGGCCATGGCGACGAAGAAGAGCGGGATGCACCCCGCCGACGGCCACGACCGCATCAAGGTCGTGGGGGCGCGGGTGAACAACCTCGAGGACGTGAGCGTCGAGCTGCCCAAGCGGCGGCTCACCGTCTTCACCGGGGTGTCGGGGTCGGGGAAGAGCTCGCTGGTGTTCGGCACGATCGCAGCCGAGTCCCAGCGGCTCATCAACGAGACCTACAGCGCCTTCGTGCAGGGGTTCATGCCTTCCCTCGCCCGGCCCGAGGTCGACCTCCTCGACGGGCTCACCACGGCGATCATCGTCGACCAGGAGCGCATGGGCTCCGACCCGCGCTCCACCGTCGGCACCGCCACCGACGCCAACGCCATGCTGCGGATCCTCTTCAGCCGGCTGGGCCAGCCCCACATCGGGCCGCCGAGCGCCTTCGCGTTCAACGTCCCGACGGTGTCGGGCAGCGGGGCCCTGACCGTGGAGAGGGGCGGGACGACCACCCGGGAGAAGCGCACGTTCACCCGCACCGGCGGGATGTGCCCCCGGTGCGAGGGCCGCGGGTCCGTGACCGACTTCGACCTGACCGCCCTCTACGACGACACCAAGTCCCTCAACGAGGGGGCGCTCACCATCCCCGGCTACTCGATGGACGGCTGGTACGGCCGCATCTTCCGGGGCTGCGGATTCTTCGACCCGGACAAGCCGATCCGGAAGTACACCAAGAAGGAGCTCCACGACCTGCTCCACAAGGAGCCCACCAAGATCAAGGTCGAGGGGATCAACCTCACCTACGCCGGGCTCATCCCGACCATCCAACGGTCGATGCTGTCGAAGGACCCGGACGCCATGCAGCCCCACATCCGGGCCTTCGTGGAGCGGGCCGTCACCTTCACCACCTGCCCCGAGTGTGGCGGCACCCGGTTGAGCGAGGCCGCCCGCTCCTCGACGATCGACGGGGTCAGCATCGCCGACGCCTGCGCGATGGAGATCCGCGACCTGGCCGGGTGGGTGCGGGGGCTCGCAGAGCCCTCCGTGGCGCCGTTGCTCGAGGCGCTGGGCGACACCCTCGACTCCTTCGTCGAGATCGGCTTGGGCTACCTGAGCCTCGACCGGCCCTCGGGCACGCTCTCCGGCGGGGAGGCGCAGCGGGTGAAGATGATCCGCCACCTCGGGTCGTCGCTCACCGACGTGACCTACGTCTTCGACGAGCCGACCGCGGGGCTCCACCCCCACGACGTGCAGCGCATGAACGAGCTCCTCCTGCGCCTGCGCGACAAGGGCAACACCGTGCTCGTCGTGGAGCACAAGCCCGAGGTCATCGCCATCGCCGACCACGTCGTGGACCTCGGCCCCGGGGCCGGCTCCGCCGGCGGTCAGCTCACCTTCGAGGGCACCGTCGCCGGGCTGCGCCGCAGCGGCACCGTGACCGGTCGGCACCTCGACGACCGCACGACGTTGAAGGAGGAGGTGCGCACCCCGACGGGCGCGCTCGAGATCCGGGGCGCCTCGACCCACAACCTGCGCGACGTCGACGTCGACGTCCCCCTCGGTGTCCTGGTCGTGGTCACCGGCGTGGCCGGCTCGGGGAAGAGCTCGCTGGTGACCGGCTCGATCGCCGGGCGCGACGGTGTGGTGGAGGTCGACCAGAGCCCGATCCGCGGCTCTCGGCGGAGCAACCCGGCCACCTACACCGGTCTCCTCGACCCGATCCGCAAGGCGTTCGCGAAGGCCAACGGGGTGAAGCCGGCGCTGTTCAGCGCCAACTCCGAGGGGGCGTGCCCCACCTGCAACGGCGCCGGGGTCGTCTACACGGACCTGGGGATGATGGCCGGCGTCTCCACCACCTGCGAGGAGTGCGAGGGCCGGCGCTACCAGGCCTCGGTGCTCGAGCTCCGCTTCGGCGGGCGCGACATCAGCGAGGTCCTGGCCATGTCGGTCGACGAGGCCGAGTCGTTCTTCGCCGACGGCGAGTCCGCAGTGCCGGCGGCCCACCGGGTCCTCCGGCGCCTCTCCGACGTCGGGCTCGGCTACCTGCGCATCGGGCAGCCCCTCCCGACCCTCTCGGGTGGCGAGCGCCAGCGGCTCAAGCTCGCCACCCACATGGCGAACCCCGGCGGCATCTACGTGCTCGACGAGCCCACCACCGGTCTCCACCTCGCCGACGTCGCCCAGCTGCTCGGCCTGCTCGACCGGCTCGTCGACGGGGGTACCTCGGTGATCGTGATCGAGCACCACCAGGCGGTGATGGCCCACGCCGACTGGATCATCGACCTCGGCCCCGGAGCAGGGCACGACGGCGGCCGCGTGGTGTTCGAGGGTCCCCCCGCCGAGCTCGTGGCCAGCCGGGCCACGCTGACCGGGCAGCACCTGGCCGAGTACGTCGGCGTCTGAGGGCGTTGCCCTCCAGTGGTCGGACGCGCCTAGCCTCCGACCTGGCGGGGGCCCGGCAACGGCGCTGGCCGCCCGCCGTGTGCCGACTCCCCCCCCGAGAGGCGTGATGTCCCGACCACGCTGGCCCCGCGCTGCACCCGCCTCCCGCGGTGGGCGATGAGCGCGCCCGGGTGGCTCCTGTGGCTCCCGCCCGTCGGGGGCGCGGGCACAGGGATGGGTCGCCACTCCGAGGCGGTCCGAGCCGAGCTGGCGGCGGCCTGCCCGGAGCTGGAGGTGGTGCGCCCGGCTGCCGCCGCCGACCAGCTCGGGGCGCTCACGGCCACGAGGAGGTGGCTCAGCCACCGACGTCCCGTCATGAGCGAATGGTCCCGGCACCACCACGGCCTCGGCGTCGCCGACGAGCTCGCCCGGCGCGGGCAGCCCGCCGGGGTCGTGGTGGACCACCTCATGTCGAGCTGGGTGGTCGACGTCATCGACCGGAGCGTGCCGGTGGTCTACCTGGCGCACAACCACGAAGCCTCGGCGCGCCGGACCCTCGATGGTGCTCGCAACCCGGTCGTCGCTGCCGGCCACGCGCTCGACGGACGCCGGCTGGCCGCAGAGGAGCGGCGCCTCGTCCGTCGCTCGGCGCTGGTGCTCGCGATCACCGAGGCGGACGCCCGTCGTCTGGCGGCCGACGGCGCCGCGCAGGTGCGCGTCTGGCCGGCCGCGCCACCCCCGCCCCGTCCCGCCGGTGAACGAGCCCGCAACGGCCGGGCCCTCCACCTCGGGTCCTACGAGTGGCGGGCGAAGACCCAGAACCTGCGGGAGCTGCTCACCGCCTACCTCGCTGCCACCCCGCCGGTCCCGTTCCTCGACGTGGCCGGCCCGGGTCCCGCTGACGTCGTCCCTGGGCACGACCCCCGGGTGTCCGTGCTCGGCGTGGTCGACGAAGCACGCAAGTGGGACCTCCTCACCAGCGCGTCGGTCGGGGTGCTGTACGAACCCCGCGGTGGAGGCTTCAAGCTCAAGGTGCTCGACTACGCCGCCGGGGGGCTGCCGGTGGTCTGGCTGCGGGGCACGATCACCGGGTTCGACCTGGTCGACGGCGTCACCGGCCTGGAGGTGACCTCGGCCGACGAGGTGGCCCCAGCCGCCGCCCGGCTGGTCGGTTCCGACGGGCTGTGGCAGCAGTGCCAGCAGGGCCTGCGCGATGCCCTCTCCGCCTACGCCGTCGACCGGGAGGGGCGTCTCGCGCTCGCCGTGTCGGCCCTCCGGGAGGTCCTCGGCCTCGGTGCGGTCCGGGCGGAGCGATAGCGCCACCCGTAGAGTCAGGACCGCGGCAGAGCCCGCCGACCGTCACCTCAAGACGGGTGCGGGACGTGCCGACAGCGAGTACATGGCAGCGCGTCCCGCCCCGCCGTCCCCGGGTCGCGGCCCGTGGATCGTCACGCTCGCGTGGCTGGTCCTCGTCTGGGGCCTGGTCGCGGCGGTGGTGAGCGGGGTGGTCTGGTACCGGGTCATCGACCACAGGAACGCGGACACCTTCATCGACAAGGTGCAGACGGCGCGCGCCACCGTGGCCACCGAGGTGCGGCGGGGGGACGATCTCCTGGCGAGCCTCGCCGGCACCGTGGTGGTCGCGCCGGACCTCACCAACGAGCAGTTCCAGCAGTGGTACGACGCCGCCCAGGTCCAGGACCGGTTCCCGGGCGGCATCGGCGTCGCGTACGTCCAGCGGGTGGCGGCCGAGGACCTCGCTGCGTTCACCGCGAGCGTGGTCGCCGACCCGCCCACCGGCATGCCGGTGGAGGGCCGCTACGAGGTGTTCCCGGCGACGGATGCGGAGGTCTACTGCCTCCAGCGCCTCGGTGTGTGGAAGACCACCCAGCTCGAGGGCTTCGAGGTGCCCGCCGGGTTCGACTACTGCGCCCCGGACGTCCCCGGCCTGGGCCCGTCCGCCCTTCCCCCCTTGATGGAGATGGCCGCGGTGAGCGGGCGACCGGTCGCGGTGCCCCCCTACGACCTGGCCCCCGGGGTCATGGTCGCGATCGCGCCCGTCTATCGCGGCGGCACCGACCCCGGCACGCCGGCCGGCCGCCGGGACGCCCTCCAGGGCTGGGTGGCGGCCTCGTTCTCGGCCGAGGAGCTGGTCGCACCGTCGCTGGCCGCGGCCCCTGGCACGAAGCTGGAGGTCACCTTCGCGGGGCCGAACGGGCCGACGACGATCGTGGAGCAGGGCAGCGTCGGACCGGGCACGGTCCGCACCGAGACGGTGGGCCTCGACGAGTACGGACGGTGGAGCCTCACCGTCGAGACGGTCGTGACCAACGCCATGGCGCCTGCGACCCAGGGCGTGCTCGTCGCCGCCGCCCTGGCCGTGGTGAGCCTCCTCGTCTTCCTGCTGGTCTGGACCCTCGCCGGTTCCCGGCGGCGGGCGCTCGCCATCGTCGAGGAGAAGACCAAGGAGCTGGAGCACCAGGCGCTGCACGACCCGCTCACCGGCCTGCCGAACCGGGCTCTCCTGGTCGACCGCGCTGCCCAGATGGTCGCCCGGTCGGAGCGGTCGGACGGCACGGTCGGCGCGCTGTTCATCGACCTCGACGACTTCAAGTCGGTCAACGACACGCTGGGGCACGCGGCCGGCGACAGCTACATCAGGGCCGTCGCCCATCGGCTCGAGGCCAGCCTCCGGGGTGCGGACACGGTGGGCCGGCTCGGCGGCGACGAGTTCTTGGTGCTGGTGGAGGACCGCAGCGGGGGCGGGGCCGCCGAGCAGGTGGCGGAGCGGATCATGAGCCTGCTGGCGGATCCGATCGTGATCGACGGCGTGGCCCTGCCGGTGTCGTGCAGCATCGGGGTCGCCACTGGCCGGTACCGCTCGGCCGACGCCCTGATCCAGGACGCCGACCTGGCGATGTACCAGGCCAAGTCGGACGGCAAGCGGCGGGTGGCGGTGTACGAGGCGGCGATGCACGAGATGCTCCAGGGCCGGCTCGAGCTGGAGTGGGGCCTCCGTGACGCCCTGGCCCGAGAGCAGTTCTCCCTCGTGTACCAGCCCACGTTCGACCTGCGCACCGGGTCGCTCCTCGGGGCCGAGGCGTTCCTCCGGTGGGAGCACCCGACCAGAGGGGTGCTCGAGTCCGGGGCCTTCCTCCCCATCGCCCAGGAGCTGGGCCTCGTCGTGCCGATCGGGCGGTGGGTCCTGCGCCGGGCCTGTGCGCAGGCCGCCGAGTGGTCCGCCCACGGTGCCGACACCGTCGTGGCGGTCGAGCTGTCCGCGGCGCAGCTCGATGACGACGGCGTGGTCGACGACGTCCGGTCCGCGCTGGAGGACGCCGGCCTCCCCGCCCGGCAGCTCGCCCTCGAGGTCGCCGCCGACGTGCTCCTGCGCGACGTCGACGGCCACCGCGAACGCTTGCGGGCGCTGAAGGAGCTCGGCGTCAACCTCGCCGTCGGGGACTTCGGCACCGGCTTCGCGGCCCTGGGGCAGCTGGGCCAGTTCACCGTCGACGCGGTCAAGCTCGACCGGGGCTTCCTCGCCGGGCTCCGCGACGACGAGCGCAGCCGCGCCCTCGTCCAGACCCTGATCCGGCTGGGGCGGGCGCTCGACCTCGAGACCCTCTCCGAGGGGATCGAGGACGACGACCGGGTCGATCCGCTCCTCCGGGCCGACTGCGACCGGGGGGAGGGCTTCCTCTACGCCCGTCCGCTGCCGGCGGAGGAGCTCGAGCGGCTCGTCACCCTCCGACCCCGTTCCGGTCAGGCCACGTGAACGGGCACGCGGCCCGAGCGGATCGGTCAGGCGCCCGGGTACCGGGCCATGGTGTCGGCGATGACCTCCTCGCGGTCGTCCTCGAGGAGGAAGCCCTCGGCGATCAGCTCGTCGACGGACTCGGTGACGACGACCAGGTAGTCGTCACTCGTCGGGTACTGGGCGATCACGACGGCCGGGTCCAGCGGCGTGCGGGTCCCCAGGAGGCGGATGCCCTCGCTGGTGTTGACCTCCACGGGGACCGCGATCACCGGCGGGCGGATGCCGCCCCTGGCGATACCGAGCTCGTCGCGGACGATGGCGCCGTCGGCGACCTCGATGACCTCGCCGCTCGGGGGTCGCACCCCGTCGACCACCCAGTCGTTCAGGGCCCTCAGGGCGGCCCGCATGACGAACCGCTGCTGGCCGTCTGCGGTGGTCTCCACGAGCGCGGTGAGGTCGGGGGTGTCCGGGAAGTCGCGGGTCATCTGGGCGTTGATGACCCCGAAGTGGGTGCGGTCGGTGTGCGCCGAGCCGGCGAGCTCCCAGGTGACCACCATGTCGCTGTCCGGCTGCCGCGCCGGGGGGAAGGGCCTCGGGTCCTGGGACCGGAGGGTGTAGAGGTCGGCCTCCGCCTCCACCTGGAGCACGGGGATGGTGGTGTCCTCGCGGATGGCGACGGCGGCGGGGAGGCCGTCGGGATCGTTGCCCTCGCCGGTGAACTTCGCCGCGGTGCCGTCACGGGAATGGATCAGCGCGCCGTCGTACACCCCGACGAGGGGTTGGACGGCGTTCACGTACGACACCAGCCGCATGGCGCCCTGCGACTCGCCGTCGGCGAGGAGCACCTGGGGCTCGAGGCCGCCGAGGGGATCCACGTCACCGGGCTGGAGCAGGAGGGCGCCGACCTGGGTGTAGATGTCGTAGGAGTAGGCGTCGCCCGGGAGATCGAGCGAGCCGTAGCGCTCGGGGTCCAGCGACGTGATGCCCGCCACGCTCGGACCGAGATCGCCCTTCGGCACGTCGTTCTCCACGCCGTACGGCTGGACCGACGCTCCGACCCAGACGTAGCCGCGGAGAATCTCCTCGTCGGCGTACGCGAAGTCCGGGTCGAGGTCGGTCCCGGTGCTCACGTTGAGCCACTCCACCATGACGGTGCCGTTGAAGTCGGCGGCGTCGGCCGGGCGGCGCACCAGGATGCGGGTCGTGTAGGGCGCGGTGGTCGTCTCCCGCACCTCCCAGCGACCGTCCGCGCCGAGCGTCCCGACCGGCTCGTAGGCCACGGCCTCGCCGGAGACGAAGAACTCCTCCTCGACGTAGCCGTGCTCGGCCAGGTCGATCACCGGAGCGGTCGCGGGCACACCCCGCCCACCGCTGACCGGTCCGGTGACCGTGGCGGTGACGGCGGGGAGCTCGCGGAGGGCCTCCGTCGTCGGTGGGGTGGAGGACGAGTCGTCGCTGCTGCAGGCGGCGAGCCCGGGCGAGGCCACCACCCCCACCACGGCGATCGTCGCCACGGCACGCCACATCCGTCTGGTCGCGAGCATCCCGTGCTCCCCCTTCCGGCCGCACAGCCCCCCGCTGCATCGGCCAACGTCGACTGTCCCCGCCGGGGAAGGTGCGCGGCAAGGGGGTTCTGTGGAGGATTGATCGCGCCCCGGGATGAATCCGCGCCCGATCGCTTCGGCAGGGCCGCGAGTGCCGTCCTGGCGGGAGTTGGACGGTCCGCCGCGTCAGGCGCCCGGGTACCGGGCCATGGTGTCGGCGATGACCTCCTCGCGGTCGTCATCGAGCAGGAAGCCCTCGGCGATCAGCTCGTCGACGACCTCGGTGACGACGACCAGGTAGTCGTCACTCGTCGGGTACCGGGCGATCACCACGGAGGCGTCGAGCGGTGTGCGGCTGCCGACGAGGGGCAGGCCCTCGCCCGAGTTGACCTCGACCGGCACGGCGATCACCGGCGGGCGCAGGCCGCCGACCGCGAGGCCGAGCTCGTCGCGGACGACCGAGCCGTCGGCCACCTCGATCACCTCGACGCTCGGGGGCCTCACGCCGTCGACGACCCAGCCGTTCAGGGCTCGCACCGCAGCGCGCATGACGAACCGCTGCTGGCCGTCGGCCACGGTGGGCAGGATCGCGGTGAGGTCCGCGTAGCCCTCGAACTGGGCCAGCGCCTGGGCGTTGATCACCGCGAGGTGGGTGCGATCGGTGTGCGCGGAACCGGCGAGCTCCCAGGTCACCACCATGTCCGAGTCGGGCTGGCGGGCGGGCGGCCAGGCCCGGGTCGGGTCGTCCGGCCAGAGCTGGTAGAGGTCGGCCTCGGCCTGGACCTGGAGGACGGGGATGTCGAGGTCGTCGCGGATGGCGGCGGTCTCCGGGATCTCGGGACCCGACCAGCCCTCCCCGAGCGGCGCCCCGGTGCTGTCCCGGGAGTGGATCAGCGCGCCGTCGTAGACGCCGGCGAGAGGCTGGACGGCGTTCACATAGGTCACCAGGCGGAAGGCCGACTGGGACTCGCCGTCGGCGAGGAGCACCTCGGGCTCGAGCCCGCCCAGGGGGTCGACCTCGCCGGGCTGGCGCAGGAGGGCCCCGATGCTCGTGAAGATGTCGTAGGAGTAGGCGTCGCCGGGGTGGTCGAGGCTGGCATAGCGCTCGGGGTCCCAGGGCTTGAGACCCACCGCGTTCGGACCGAGGTCGCCGGTGGCCTCGGTGTTGTCGATGCCCGCGGCCTGGGCCGACACCCCCACCCACGCGTAGCCGCGGAGCAGCTCCCCGTCGGCGTACGCGAAGTCCGGGTCGAGGTCGACCCCGGAGCTCACGTTCAGCCACTCCACCACCACGGTGCCGTTGAAGGCGGCGGGGGCGGTCGGGCGGCGCACCAGGATGCGGGTGGTGTACGGCGCGGTGGTCGTCTCCTTCACCTCCCAGCGCCCGTCGGGCCCGAACCCGCCCTCCGGTTCGTAGGCGACGGCCTCGCCGGTGACCAGGTACTCCTCCTCGACGTAGCCGTGCGCGGCCAGGTCGACCACGGCGGCGGTGCCCGGCGTGCCGCGGCCCCCGGTCACGGGACCGGTGACCGTCGCGTTCACCGTGGACACCTCATCGACGACCTCCGTGGTCGGAGCGCTGGAGGACGGGTCGCTGCTGCTGCAGGCGGCGACGGCCATCGGTGCGGCGACCGCCACGAGAGCGACCGCTCCCGCACGCCGGATCGACGTCGTTCCCCACATGGTGGTCCCTCCTGCCCGGGCCCCCGGCCGTGGGCGGGCGCATCTTGGCACGCGGCCCCCCACCGGGCCTGCTCGGAGTTGTCGTGCCCGCGCCGCTTGACAACACTGTGTCGGCGACGTGCGGATGGCGGTGGTCCGATCGATGGTCTCGCGATGCGGGCGGTGGCCGCCGCTCGGGTAGGTGCTCCCGGTGTTCCTCGGAGGAGGTGTGGTGTCGATGTCGGCCAGTAGCGGTCATCCATCGCCCCTCGTCGCGCCCACCGCGGTCGACGCCGGTGTGGTGGGACCGGCCGAGGAGTGGCTGCACCTGGCGATCGACTCCCTCGTCGCCGGCGTGGTGGTGCTCGACGCCGAGGGCCGCATCGTGTTCGCCAACACGTCGGCGGTGCAGATGTACGGCCTGCCGCTCGACCAGCTCCGAGGACGCCGGTCCTTCGATCCCGCCCAGCAGGTCCTCTACGCAGACGGCACGGTCTGCCCGCCGGAGGACATGCCGGCGTGGAGGTGCCTCCGCACCGGCGAGGAGGTCGACGGGGTCGTCACCGGCACCCACTCGCGGCAGCGGGACCAGTTCGAGTGGCACCGGGTCGACGCCCGCCCGATCTGGCGCGACGGCGAGCAGGTCGGCGTCATCCTCCTGTTCGAGGACATCACCGAGACGATGGAGATGCGCCACGAGCTGGAGCGCTCGGGCCAGCAGCTCGCCGAGGCCCGCCGGGCGGGCCGGGTCGGGCTGTGGGAGTGGGACGCCGAACCCGAGCGGATCTGGTGTGACGACCACTTCCGCGAGATCACGGGGCGGCGCTTCAACGGGACGCTGAAGGCGTGGCTCGACGACGTCGACCCCCGCGATCGCCAGGCGGTGACGGTGGCCATGCGCCGGCTGGCCCCCGGGGTGCCGGTCGACGTCACCTACCGCCTGGTACCCGAGCCGGGGGGTCCGGTGCGCTGGGTCAGCGCCCACGCCGAGGTACTGGAGACCGACGAGCACGGAGCGGCGCGCAAGGTGGCGGGGTCGCTGGTCGACGTCACCGAGGCCCAGGAAGCCACCGCCCACCTTCGTCGCCTCCTCGACTCCATGGCCGACGGCTACTACACGCTCGACTCCGACTGGCGCGTCACCTACATCAACCGCAAGGGCGTCGAGATCCTCGGCCACACCGGCCTGGTGGGCCAGATCATCTGGGACGAGTTCCCGGGATCGGCGGAGCTGCTCCACGACCTGTTCGACCAGGCCCTGGCCGGCGAGGCGGTGGAGAGCGAGATCTACTACGAACCGCTCGGCGGGTGGTTCGAGGTCCGGGTGTTCCCGATGGACCCGGGCGTGGCCGTGCACTTCCGGGAGGTCAGCGAGCGGCGGCGCCAGCAGGAGGAGCGCGAGCGCCTCTACGCCGAGGCAGAAGACGCCCACCAGCGGCTGGCGCGGGCCGCCCTGCACGACGATCTCACCGACCTGCCGAACCGCACCGCGCTCGTCGACTGGATGGCACAGCGCTCGGCCAACGGCCCCCAGGGACGCACCGCGCTGCTGTACCTCGACCTCGACCGCTTCAAGCTCGTCAACGACACCTACGGCCACACCACCGGCGACTCGCTGCTGATCCAGGCCGCCCGACGCCTGCGGGCCGCGGTGCGGCCCAACGACCTGGTGGTGCGGTTGGGCGGCGACGAGTTCATCGTCGCCCTGTCGGACACGTCGGCCCCCGAGGTGCGGGCCGTCGCCGAGCGGGTCGTGGAGGCGTTCCGCACGCCCTTCGTCATCGGCAGCCGGCACGTGGTGGTGACCACCAGCATCGGCGTGGCCATCGACGAGGGGGAGCTCGACCCCGAGGCGCTCATGAGCAACGCCGATGCCGCCCTCTACCGGGCCAAGGACGCCGGGCGGAACCAGGTGGGGGCGTTCGACGAGTCGCTGCGGGCCTCGGCCTGGCAGCGGCTGGCCACCGAAGCCGACCTGCGGGACGCGCTGAAGAGCTCCGTCCCCGCCATCGTCGCCCACTTCCAGCCCATCTTCGACCTCCGCAGCGGCCAGGCCGTGGCCGCCGAGGCCCTGGCCCGGTGGACCCACCCCCAGCGGGGCAGGATCGAGCCGTCACAGTTCGTCCCCATCGCCGAGGAGACCGGGCTGATCGTCGACCTCGGGTGGGTCATGCTCGAATCGGCGCGGGCCGCCCTGCCACAGATGGATCCGGTGATGCGCGCCGGCAAGGGGTTCGCCTGGGTCAACGTGGCGCCCCGCCAGCTCGACGAACCCGGCTTCACCAAGGACCTGCTGACCTGGGCCCGCGACCACGACCTGCTCGGTCGCCTCGGCATCGAGATCACGGAGAGCGCGCTCTCGGGAGACGCCGCCGCCGACTCCTCGTTGCGGGAGCTGGCCGCCGAGGGCCTCGCCATCGCCATCGACGACTTCGGCACCGGCTTCTCCTCGCTGTCACGGCTGTCGCGCTTCCCCGTGAACCTGCTCAAGGTCGACCGGAGCTTCGTCCAGGAGCTCGACACCCCGGCCGGACGAGGGATCGTCTCCTCGATCGTCTCCCTGGCCCACTCCATCGGCGCCGCGGTCTGCGCCGAGGGGGTGGAGGAGGCCTGGCAGGTCCCGGTCCTCACCGAGCTGGGTGTCGACACGTTGAGCGGGTACCACCTCTGCCCGCCGCGCCCCATCGAGGAGTTCACCGAGGGCGTGGAGGACGGCGCGGCCCGGCTGGCCGGCTGAACCGAGGGCGCGGACGCGCCAGGTCCGCGAGACTCCCGGCCACCGGCGGCGGGGGGAACGCCTGCCGGAGTCCACCACCACGAGGGGGTTCCCGTGCCTCGATCCGTCCGTCCCACGACGGCCGTCGTCCTGCTGGCGCTGTGCGGGCTGGTCGCCTCGCTCGCCGGCTGCTCGAGCGACGGCGGCAGCTCGGGCTCGCCGTCGACGACCGCGGTGGAGCTGGCCCGGCCCTACGCCATCGGCCACCTCACGGAGACCTACGTCGACCGATCGCGGTCGACCCCGGGCGGCCAGGGACGGGCCGAGCTGCCGGAGCGGACGCTCCTCACCTCGATCTACTACCCGGCCGCCGGCACGCCGGGAGGCGAGGTCGTCGAGGGGGCCGAGCCGGCGGAGGTCGGCGCCCCCTTCCCGCTGGTGGTGCTCGCCCACGGGCTGGGGGGCAACGAGGAGTACCTCACCCCGCTGGCGCAGGAGTGGGTCGCCGCGGGCTACGTCGTGGCCCTGCCCCACTTCCCGCTCACCTACGCGGGCACCCCGGGCGGGATCGACGGGGCCGACGTGCAGAACCAGCCCGGCGACGTGAGCGTGGTGGTCGACGAGGTGCTGGCGGCGAGCGCCGGCTCCGAGGGACCGCTCGCCGGCCTCGTCGACCCGGATGCCGTCGCCCTGGCGGGCCACTCCAATGGAGGCATCACCACCTTCGGCGCGATCGCCAACAGCTGCTGCCGGGACGAGCGCATCCGTGCCGCGCTCGTCCTCTCGGGAACGCCCTCGCCCTACGTGGGGGGCACCTACGACTTCTCCGACATCCCGCCCCTCATGGTCGTGCACGGAGTTGACGATCAGCTCATCGCCTACGACCAGGCGGTCGACGCCTTCCACCAGGCGTCGCCGCCGAAGGCGTTCCTGAGCCTCGGCCAGTCCGAGCACGGGGACTGGCTGGTGCCCACCGACGAGGCGTTCGCGGTCACCGTCCGGGCGACCACCGACTTCCTCGACGGCTACCTCCGAGGCGACAGCGCGGCGTTGGAGCGGTTGCCCTCCGACCAGGACCCGCCGGTCGCCACGATCTACGTGGCCCTCGAGGACGGCTCGTCGGTGACGGTCCCCACTGTGCCCGCGCCCGTGACCGACCGGAAGGCGACCGTCTCCGCCGACACCGACCTCCGCGAGGGCGACGTGGTGACGGTGACCTGGAGCGGGTTCCTGCCGGGCAAGACGGTGAACGTCTTGCAGTGCACCGGTGACGGCCGGGGCGGTTCGGCGTCGTGCGGGATCGCCGAAGGCCACGTGCTCGTCCCCGATCCCTCGGGGTCGGGGACGATCGAGCTGGTGATCCACACGGGCCCGTTCGCCAACGGGGTCTGCGACGCGGCCAACCCGTGCACGATCCTCGTGAACGACGCCGGCCTCCTCGACGAGGACGCCTTCGTCTACTTCCCGATCACCTTCGCCGCCTGACGCGACCCGCCCGGCGCGGCGCCGGCCCGACGCGACCCACGGTGCCGCATGTCACGAAACGACGCTGTTTCGAAATGACCGTGGCGCGCATACCGTCGCTCGCAGGCTGCGCTCCCGCGCGGCGACGAGGGACGAGGGGCCGGGATGGACGAGGCGAAGATCCACGAACGGCGCTGGTGGGCGCTGGCGGTGCTGTGCACCACGCTGCTGATCATCACGCTCGACAACACGATCCTCAACGTCGCCATCCCCGCCCTGGTGCGCGACCTGAACGCCACCACCAGCGAGCTCCAGTGGATCGTTGACGGCTACACCCTCGTGTTCGCCGGGCTCCTGCTCACCATGGGCAGCGTGGGCGACCGGTTCGGTCGCAAGGGCGCCCTCATGGTGGGCCTGCTGGTGTTCGGCGCGGGCTCGATGCTCTCGGGCATGGCCCAGGGCGCCGGCCAGCTCATCTTCACCCGCGCCTCGATGGGCATCGGCGCCGCCCTCATCATGCCGGCCACCCTGTCGCTGCTCACCAACATCTTCCGGGACCCCCGCGAACGGGCCCGGGCCATCGGCGTGTGGGCCGCGGTCGCCGGCGCGAGCGGCGCCCTCGGCCCGGTCATCGGGGGCTTCCTCCTCCAGCACTTCTCCTGGGGATCGGTCTTCTTCGTCAACGTGCCGGTGATCGCCGTGGCCCTGGTCGGCGGCTGGTACCTGCTGCCCTCCTCCCGCGACGCTGACGCCCCCCGCCTCGACCTCGTCGGCGCCGCGCTGTCGATCGTCGGGCTGGTCGCCGTCCTCTGGGCGATCATCGAGGCCCCCATCAAGGGCTGGGGCGACACCACCGTGCTCGCCGCCCTGGTGCTCGGCGTGGTGGTGCTGGGCGCCTTCATCGTCTGGGAGCTGGTCTCGAGCCACCCCATGCTCGACGTGCGCTTCTTCAGGAACCGTCGCTTCTCGGCCGCCAACGTCGCCATCACCCTCGTGTTCTTCGCCATGTTCGGCCAGATGTTCCTCGGCACCCAGTACCTGCAGACGGTCCTCGGGTTCTCCGCCCTCGAGTCCGGCCTCCGGATGCTCCCCATGGCCCTGCTCATGGTCACCGTCGCCCCGCTCGCCCCGAGGCTGGTGGAGCGCATCGGCACCAAGCTGGTGGTGGGGTGCGGCATGGTGCTGGCCGCGATCGGCCTCACCGTGGTGGCCACCGTCCCGGTGAGCGACGGCTACGTGCACATCCTCCTCGGCTTCTGCCTCGCCTCCACCGGCATGGCGCTCACCATGGCCCCGGCCACCGAGTCGATCATGGGCTCGCTGCCGCCGTCGAAGGCCGGCGTGGGCTCGGCCATGAACGACACCACCCGCCAGATGGGCGGCGCCCTCGGCGTGGCGGTCCTCGGCTCGGTGTTCGCCACCGTCTACCGTCCCGGCATGGAGCGAGGGCTCGCCGGCCTCGGCCTGAGCGGTGAGCAGCTCGGTCGGGCCCAGGACTCCATCGGCGGCGCCGTCCAGGTCGCGACGGAGCTGCCGGTCCAGACCGCCCAGGAGCTGATCGGGATCGCCAAGGTGCAGTTCGTCGACGGCATGCAGACCGCGCTGATGGTGGGCGTCGTGGTGATCCTCGTGGCCGCTGCGGTCGTCTTCGCCTTCCTGCCGGCGCGAGCCCGCGACCCCCGGGCCGGGGTCGAGAGCGGGCTCGACGGCCTCGCCTCGCTCGCCTTCGCCGAAGCGGAGAGCGTGCTGGAGCGCGACGCCGCCGAGGAGCAGGGCCTCCTCGCACCGGAGGCCGGCGGTGGCCACGGACGGGCCGGGGGCACGCTCGAGACCACCGCCTCCCCCGGTGGGGCCCGACTCGCCGACGAGGTCCGCTGACCGTGGCGGGTGGAACGACGACGACGCCCACGAAGGTGCGGCCGGGGCGCCAGCGCAGCGAGGCCGCGGACCAGGCCATCCTCGCCGCCACCCTCGAGGCGCTGGCCGAGGTCGGCTACGGCGCCCTCACCATGGCGTCGGTGATCGCCCGCTCCGGGGTCTCCTCCGCCACCCTCTACCGGCGCTGGCCCACCAAGCAGCAGCTGGTCGCCGCCGCGATGGCCTCGCTCCACCCGGCCATCGTCGACGAGGACACCGGCTCGCTCGAGGGCGACATCGCCGCGGTGGTCCGTTCGACCTCCGAGTCGATGTCGGTGAAGCGTGACGACATCTCCCAGGACGTCGCCGTCGCCCTCAGCCGGCACCCCGAGTTCCGGGCCGCGGTCAACGAGAAGTTCGTGGTGCCTCGCGTCGCGGTGCTCGAGCAGGTGCTCGAACGGGCCCGGCAGCGGGGTGAGCTCGGGCGGGGTCAACCCGGACGGCGCCTCTCCGCCGAGGCGGCCGCCAGCTTCGTGATCGGGCCGCTGCACCACCGGGTGTACGTCATGGGCAAGACGCTGACCCCTGCCTTCCAACGGGGCGTGGTCGCCGCCGCGGTGGCGTCCCTCCGGGCCCTCGCGCCTCCGGACTGAGCGCGCTCGGCGATCGGGCCGCGGTCTTCCGCCTTCTAGGATCCGCCTCGGGAGGTCCGAGTGGACGGCGGAGAGTGGGAGCTCGTCAGCGAGCCGGAGCGGTGGGTGGTCCTGGCGGTGGGCGCCGCGGTCGGTGACCTCACCCCGGCCGGGTTGGCCCGCTACGCGGACGTGCCCCGCGACCACGCCCTCGAGGTGTTGCGCTGGGCCACGGCCGAGGGCCTGCTGGTCGACGGCGGGCTGGACCCGGAAGCCTCCGCCGAGCTGACGGGGCGGGTGCCGCCGGAACGGGTCGAGCAGGCCCGTGCGGCGGCGGCCCTGTGGCTGATGCGGACCGACCCC
>Ga0164243_10000560_pt1 | contig 67337 bp, 58 predicted proteins | sample OricompcompostOP_FD_108781 | JGI IMG/M metagenome (GOLD analysis project Ga0164243, IMG submission 108781) | Organic Plus compost microbial communities from Emeryville, California, USA - Original compost - Organic plus compost (OP) | ecosystem: Engineered > Solid waste > Mixed feedstock >... | reverse complement strand
CACGGTGAAAATCCTCGCACCCTCACTGTCGCCAGAAAGGGCAAAAGTGGACGACTTTTACGCCGCCCGCAGCAGGAGCATCCCGCCGCTACCGTGGCCGACTATTGCTCCGCCGTTCTCACACGGTGGACCGCATCGGCCCGGACGGCATCCTGGAACATATCCCCGAAACCGGCACCGGCGAGGTGCGCACGGCGGCGCGGGCGCTGAACCGGCTGTCGGCGCAGCTGAAACAGGCGATGGAAAGCCGGATGCGGCTGGTCGCGGCGGCGGGGCACGACCTGCGCACGCCCATGACCCGGATGCGGCTGCGCGCCGAGTTCATCGAGGACGATGCCGAGCGGGCGAAATGGCTTTCGGATCTGGAAGAGCTGGACATGATCGCCGACAGCGCCATCCGCCTGGTGCGCGAAGAGGTCGGCGTGGACGGTGCCGAACCGATCCGGCTGGACCGGCTGTTGCGCCAGATCGCCTCGGAATTGCGGGCGCTGGATCAAAAGGTCGAGCTGGGCGAATTGCCGCCGCTGACCGTCCATGCCGGCCCCATCGCGCTGAAGCGGGCGCTGCGCAACCTGATCGCCAATGCCGCGACCCATGGCGGCGGGGCGCGCGTGGCGCTGGAGCGCCAGGGCGACAGCATCGCAATCAGGATCGAGGACGACGGCCCCGGCGTGCCGCCCGAATTGCTGGCGCGGATCTTCGAGCCCTTCTTCCGCGTCGATCAGGCCCGGCGCAAATCCTTTCCCGGCGCCGGGCTCGGCCTTGCCATCGCGCGCGAGATCGTCGAGCGCTACGGAGGCAAGATCGCCATACGCAACCGCAAGCCGCACGGGCTGGAACAGATCTGCAGCTTTCCCGCCGGCGAACCGGCCCGCTAGCCGGCCGGTCGGGCCCCGACCCCTGCCCGCCCGCCTGCCCTGCGCGGCCGCCTGCCGATGCGGGCGCGGGCCGGCGTCACTCTCCGCGCGGGAAGCGCATGTTTTCCTCCAGCACGTTCAGGTCCATGTGGTTGCGCATATAGCGTTCCGACGCCTTCATCAGCGGCTGGTGGTCCCAGGGGAAATAGGCGCCGTTGCGCAGCGCCTCATAGACGACCCGGCGCCGGGCCTGGCTTTCGCGCACCTCGCCGTCATAGGCGGCCAGATCCCAGCGTTCGCCGGCCAAGGCGCGCATCCGCGCCAGCACCCCGGCCGCCGCCGGGTCGGCGGCGCGGTTCACCCGCTCGGCCGGGTCCTCGGCCAGGTTGAACAGCATCTCGGGATCGGCTTCGCAGGCGATGTATTTCCAGTCGCCGTCGCGCAGGCAGACCAGCGGCGCGATGCTGCCTTCGGCCGCATATTCCATCGCCACCGGCCCGCGCGCCCCGGCGCCTTGCGCCAGCGAGCGGCCGTCGGTCCAAGGCGCGATCTCGGCCATCGAGATGCCCGCCAGCTCGCAGATCGTCGGCAGCACGTCGATGGTCGAAACCGGCGCCTCCACCCGTCCCGGCGCCATGCCCGGCGCCGCGATCATCAGCGGCACCCGCGCCGCGCCCTCGAAAAAGCTCATCTTGAACCACAGCCCGCGGGCGCCCAGCATCTCGCCATGGTCGGACAGAAAGACCACGATCGCCTCTTGCCGGGTGCGCTCCAGCACGTCCAGGATCTCGCCCAGCTTGTCGTCGATATAGGAGATATTGGCGAAATAGCCCTGGCGGGCGCGACGGATATGGTCCGGCGTGATGTCAAAGGCGCGCCAGTCGCAGGCATCCATCAACCGCTGCGAATGCGGGTCCTGCCGCCCGTAGGGAATGGCCTCGGGCGGCTCCAGTTCCGGGATGCCCTCGTAGAGGTCCCAATATTTGCGCCGGGCGACAAAGGGATCATGCGGATGGGTAAAGCTGACCGTCAGGCACCAGGGCCGGTCGTCGCCGCCGCGCGCCAGGTCGTAAAGCTTGCGCGTGGCGTGATAGGCCACCTCGTCGTCATATTCGTATTGGTTGGTGATCTCGGCCACCCCGGCGCCGGTCACGGAACCCAGGTTGTGATACCACCAGTCGATGCGCTCGCCGGGGCGGCGGTAATCCGGGGTCCAGCCGAAATCGGCCGGATAGATGTCGGTGGTCAGCCGCTCTTCGAAACCGTGCAGCTGGTCGGGACCGACGAAATGCATCTTGCCCGACAGGCAGGTGTGCCAGCCTGCCCGGCGCAGGTGATGGGCATAGGTCGGGATATCCGAACAGAATTCGGCCGCATTGTCATAGACGCGGGTGCGCCGCGGCAATTGCCCGGACATGAAGCTGGCGCGGCCGGGCGCGCAAAGCGGGCTGCCGGTATAGGCATTGGCATAGCGGGTCGAGCGTTCCGCCAGCGCCCGCAGATGCGGCACATGCAGGAAATCGGCCGGGCCGTCGGGGAACAGCACCCCCGACAGCTGATCGGCCATCACGATCAGGATATTGGGTCGTTTCAATTACTTCACCGATGCCATGACTGCTTCCGCGCCGGGCTTTCCATCCAGCGTCGTCACCCCGTCGAGCCATGCCGCCACCGGCTGGGGATTGGCGGCGATCCAGTCCCGGGCGGCATCGGCGGCCTCCATGCCTTCGTCCAGGATCCGGCCCATCAGCACATTTTCCATGTCGACGGTAAAGACCAGCTGGCCGAACAGCCTGGCGGCATTGGGACAGGCGGCGATCCATTCCTTGCGCGCCAGCGTATGGACCGTGGCGCCGCCGAAATCGGGACCGAATTCCTCGTCCCCGCCTGACAGATAGGCAATGTCCAGCTTGACATTCATCGGATGCGGCGCCCAGGCCAGAAAGACCGAGGGCGTGCCCGCCGCATCGTTGCGCTGGACCTGCGCCAGCATGCCCTGTTCACTCGATTCGACCAGTTCCCAGTCGCCAAGGCCGAATTTATCCGCCTCGATCATGGCCTGGATGGTCTGATTCGCCGGCGCCCCCGGCTCGATGCCATAGATCTTGCCCCCGAACGCGTCCTTGTGGGCGTCGAGATCGGCGAAATCCCGGACGCCCAGATCCGCGGCGGCATCGGTGACGGCCAGGGTGAACTTGGCGCCGGTCAGGTTCTGCACCAGCTCCTGCACCTGTCCCGAACCGTCCAGGTCGTCGCGGAATTTCTGCTGGGCCGGCATCCAGTTGCCCAAAAACAGGTCGGTATCGCCGTTCTTGAGCGCCTCATAGCCGACGGGCACCGACAATGTGCGGATGTCGGGCCGATAGCCCAGCCCCTCCAGCAGGGCGGCGGCAACGCCGTTGGTCGCGGTGATATCCGTCCAGCCGGGGTCGGAATAGCGGACCGTGGCGCAGTCGGCGCCGTCCTGGGCATGGGCCGCGACGGCCGGAACGGCCATGGCAAGGGCCGCCAGCATCGCGGGAAACCTGGTTTTCCGTTCCATCTTCACTCCCTGCAGGTTATGATTCCTGCTTATGTTAAGAAACATGGTTTCCCGGCGTGTAGCCGGATTGTCTTCATGGCTGCCATAAAAGGTGTCGATGCCAGATGCGGAATGTCGATTTGGGCTGGATCCGGGTTTTCGTCGCGGTGGTCCGCAGCGGCAGCCTGTCCCAGGCGGCCCGCAGCCTGAACCTGACCCAGCCGGCCGTCAGCTATCAGATCCGCCGGGCCGAGCGCGAATTCGGCACGCCGCTGCTGAACCGGCTGCATCGCGGGGTCGAGCCGACCGAGGCGGGGGCGCGGCTTTACGACATCCTGTCGCCCAGCGTCGCGCGGCTGGACGAATTGGCCGCCCGCTTGCGCCAGGACGGGCGCAAGATCGTGTTGCGGCTGTTCACCGATTACGCCTTTTCCGGGCTCTGGCTGATCCCGCGCATCCATGGATTCCGCGCCGCCCATCCCGAATGCGACATCCAGATCATCGCGTCGCAGCACAGCGACCCGGCGCGGCTGGAGGACGGCGATACCGCCGTGGTCTTTGGCGCCCGGGCGGATTTCGGCCCCGATGCCGTGCTGCTGCTGCCCGAGATCGTCGAGCCGGTCTGCGCCCCGGGCTATGCCTGCCGCGACCTGGCCCGGGCCGACCTGATCCACCTGGACAGCCCCGCGCCTTCGCGCTGGTTCGACTGGGACGGCTATCTTGCCGCGCAAGGGGTGGATCGCAGCCCGGCCGCCCGGCATGGCGACATGCGCTGCAACACCTATTCGCTGGTAATCGAGGCGGCGCTGGCCGGCCAGGGCATCGCCCTGGGCTGGCGCGGACTGGTCGATCCGCTCCTGCGGCGAGGGGCCCTTTCCCTTTGCGGCGCTGGTGTTGTTTCCGGTTGCTGCGGTTACTTTCTGCTTCCCGGCCGTGGCGGTGCGGCGGGGGCGCGGCTGGAGGGGTGGCTTCGGGGCGCGGCGGGGGCGGCCTTGGCGGATGCTGGGACGGGGGATGCTGGGATGGGGGTCGTCCCCGGCCGCCCCGGATCGGGATGAGGACGGGCAGGCAGGCGGCGGCGTGAATGGCGGACACCTTGGCGGCGGGCGGCGATGGCCGGCGCGGGGGGCTTTGCGGCTAGCGTTCGAGCAGCTTGCGGTGGTTTCTCTCGAGCAGGGCAAGGCCGAGCAGCAGGCAGGCCGAGGCGATGGCCAGGACATAGGCCTGGCTGACATAGACGGCCTCATAGGTCGGATAAAAGCCGCGCCGCATCAGCCCGATGCAATGGATCAGCGGGTTGTACCACAGCAGTTCCTGCGCCCGGGCCGGCATCAGGTCGTAAAGAAAGAAGATCCCCGAGACCAGGAAAAGCGGCCGGGTCAGGATCTGCCAGATCCGCTCCCAGATCGGAAAGGCGGTCATCAGATAGCAGTTCAGCACCCCCACCCCGCAGCCCAGCAGCGCCAGCAGCAGCAGCGCCTCGAAGACCGGGGCCAGGTCCACCGGGCCCGGCAGCTGGAAGGCCAGGAAGATGCCCCCGGTCACGATGGCAAAGACCGCCGCATGGGTCAGCACGTTCAGCACCGCCCGCGCGATCAGCGCGTCGATGAAGGTCACGCTGGGATAGGCCAGGAAGGGCCGCGAATAGCGGATCGCGGAGGCGGTCTTGTTGGCCAGGTCGTTGAACATGGCAAAGGGCAGGAAGCCCGTGGCATAGAAGATCGGGAAATTCGTCCCCAGCCCCGGACTGCGCAGCCCCATGCTGAACAGCACCGTCAGCAGCGCCACCCCCAGGACCGGCTCCAGCACCACCCAGACATAGCCGCCCACCGAGCGGCCATAGGTGGTGGCCACCTCGCGCAGCATCAGCGCCGCCACGGTGCGCGCCATCCGCAGCCGCGGCCCGTTGCGCGAGGGCCGCTGCGGCCGGGGCGGCCGCCGGGGCCGCTGCGGCTGCCGGGGCCGGCGCATGCGGGCATGCCCGGCATCGCCGGCGGTTTGCGCGGCGGCCTGCGCGGCGGCGGGGCGGATTTCGGGGCTGCTATCGGACATGTGAACGCAAACACTGGTCTGGACGGGCGGCAATATGTAACAACTGCGCCCAAAAGGTAAACCAGCGAAAGCGCCCCTGCCCGTGACCACCTCCTCCTCCCCGGCCGGCGGCAAGGCCGGCCAGCCGGCCGGCACGCCCGCAGCCCCCGCCGCTGCCCCTGCCGCAACCCCCGCCCCGCGGGCGGCGCAGGCGGCCGCCCCGGCACAGGCCCCGGCACAGGATTCGCCGCATTCCCCGCCACGATCGCCGGCGCCGGACGCCCCGGCCGGCACCGCGGCCAGGCCCGTCCCGGCCACCGGCGCCGGTCCCGGAAGCGGAGACGAGACCGGACGCGGGGCTGCCGCCGGCGCCGAGGACAAGGCCGGCGCCGCGCCGATGCGCCCCTTTCGGAACCGCAGGGGGCTGGGCGTAAAACCGCCGAACCCTGCCGAGACGCATCCCGAAGCGACCCCGCAGAGCCGAACCGGGACCCAAACCGGAACCACCCCCGCGGCCGGGACCGCCCCGCAGCCCCGGCAGCCCCAGGCGGCAAGAGGCCCGGAACGGCTGGCCGGGGAAGCCCCGCCCGGACAGGACCGGGCACAGGATCGGGGGCAGGATCGGGGGCAGGATCGGGCCGAGGACCCGCCGCGGCGGCCCGCGCCGCCCCGGGACAGGGCGCGGCAGGCCGGCGCACAGCCGGACCCGCAATCCGGGGCGCGGGCCGGGGCGCTGGCCGGGGTGCGGGCCGGGGCGCAATCGCAGCCGGAATCGCGATCGGGGGCGCAGGACCGGGCGCAGGACCGGGCACAGATCCGGGCGGAGCGCAGGCTTGAGCGCGGCGCACGCGCGGCGGCAGCCGCGGCCGCAGCGGCCGCAGCGGCGGCGGCGGGCGAGGCCAAGCCCCCCGCCCTGCGCCCGCAGGGCCAGCCGATCCCGGTCCGCCCCATTCCCCAGCCCGTCCCCCAACCCGGGCCCCAACCCGACAGGCTGCCCGGAAAGCCGCCCGGGAAACCGCCCGCCCGCGCCCGGCCCGCCCCGGAGCCGCCGCCGCGCCCCACCGCCGCCATCGCCCAGCCGCGGCCCCGGCACTGGCTGGTCCTCGGATCCTTCCTGATCCTGGTCGTGCTGCCCAGCCTGGTCTGGGCCGCCTATCTCTGGCTGCGCGCCGAGGACCAATATGTCTCGACCGTCGGCTTCTCGGTGCGCCAGGAACAATCCACCCCCGCCATCGACCTGCTCGGCGGGCTCGCCCCATTGGCCGGATCCGGCGGCGCCTCCGACACCGATGTCCTTTACGAATACATCCGCAGCCAGGACATGGTCGAAAGGATCGACGCCACGCTCGACCTGCGCGCCCGCTTCTCGCGCGCATGGCCGCATGACTTCGTCTTCGCCTTCGATCCCGAAGGCCATGTCGAGGACCTGACCGATTACTGGCAGCGCCAGGTCAAGGTCCTCTACGACAGCTCCACCCAGCTGATCACCCTCAGGGTCAGCGCCTTCACTCCCGAAGACGCCCAGGAAATCGCCGCCGCCGTCTTCCAGGAAAGCTCGGACAAGATCAACCAGCTCTCCACCATCGCCCAGGACGACGCCACCCGCCTGGCCAAGGCCGAGCTCGACAAGGCCCGCGCCGAGCTGACCCAGGCCCGCCAGGCCATGACCGCCTTTCGCATGCGCTCGCAGATCGTCGACCCCGAGGCCGATCTCGCCGGCCAGATGGGCGTGCTCAGCGGCCTGCAGGCCCAGCTCGCCGAGGCCCTGGTCGCCCATGACCTGCTGATGGACAATGCCCAGCCCACCGACCAGAGGGTCATCCAGTCCCAGCAGAAGATCGACGCCCTGCGCCGGCTGATCGAGGCCGAGCGCGCCAAGTTCGGCGCCGAGGGACAGGGACCCTCGGGCGAAAGCTATGCCCAGCTGATGGCCGAATACGAAAAGCTCGCCGTCGACCGCGAATTCGCCGAGGCCGCCTATCGCTCGGCCCGCATCGCCCATGAAACCGCCCTGGCCGAGGCCCAGCGCCAGGCCCGCTACCTGGCCGCCCATATCGAGCCCAAGACCGCCCAGAGCGCCACCGAGCCCGACAGGCCCTGGCTCTGGGCGATGATCACCGGCATGCTGCTGGCCGGCTGGTCGATCCTGGTCCTGGTCTATTACAGCATCCGCGACCGCCGCTGAGCGATGATCCGGCTCGAGAACCTGACCAAGATCTATCGGCTCAACGGCCGCGAGACCCTGGTCGCGGACCGGCTGAACGCCGAATTCCCCACCGGCGCCTCGGTGGCGCTCCTGGGCCGCAACGGCGCCGGCAAGTCCACGCTCTTGCGCATGATCGCCGGCACCGTCGCCCCCACCGCAGGGCGGGTGCTTTCCGACGGCACCATCTCCTGGCCGGTGGGATTCGCCGGAAGTTTCCACCCCGAGCTGACCGGGGCGCAGAACGTCCGCTTCGTCGCCCGCATCTATGGCGTCGACACCGACGAGCTGGTCGATTACGTCGCCGATTTCGCCGAGCTGGGCCAGCATTACCACCAGCCCTTCGGCAGCTATTCCTCGGGCATGCGATCGCGCCTGGCCATGGGCACCTCCATGGGCATCCATTTCGACACCTATCTGGTCGACGAGGTCACCAGCGTCGGCGATGCCGATTTCCGCGCCAAGTCCCAGCGCGTCTTCGCCGAGCGAATGGCCAGATCATCCGCCATCGTCGTCAGCCATTCCATGCCCATGATCCGCAGAATGTGCAATATCGCAGCCGTCCTCGACCAGGGCCGCCTTACCATCTTCGACGATGTCGAAAAGGCAATCCAGATGCACGAGAAAATCCTCGGACTCGCAAAAAATAACACAACGCAGAAATCCGAATTGCCGCGATAGTCGCTTTTCGGGGGCTATCCGGCCTGCTGACGGCGATTGTCGTTGCAAGGCGCAACCTCCAAGCCACCACTCGGAGCATGGAGAAGCGGGGCTGATGAAGGAGTTTAAGGGTCAAAATGGCGGGCAAGCCGTTACCCACGGCTTTTCAGGACTGATCGAACACCAAGGCGGCCTACCGCTTCTTCTCCAATGGCAATGTCAGCGAAGACAAGATCATGGAGAGACGTTCTATGGCCTCGGTGTTGCGGATCAAGGTCGCCGCCAACCCTGGTCCTGACAGATACTACGGAGTTATCGCCCACGCGTTCGGCGGCAGAGAAGATCAGCTTCACGAAGATATCGACCGGCCGCAAGCTGGAGGAAGACCGTTACCAGAAGCATGCAATTTGCGGCCTGCCAATGCATGTCAGCCTGGCGATCACGCCCGATGACCTGTCGCTCGGCGTGATCGCCAGGTTCTGTCGCGATCCAGGTTCAAGGCGACAGCTACGCGCGGCGTCCCGCTTGGGGGAAGGCTGCCGCAGAAGCGACAGCGACGGCCGCGTTACGACCTGCGGGCGTCGTCCCGCGGCAGGATTTCGACCGTGGCCGAGGTTCCGACGATCAGGTGGTCGGCCTGTCCCGGATCCAGCTGGATCTCGATTGGCACGCGCTGCGCCAGCCGGACCCAGGTGAAGGTCGCCGAGACATTGGGCAATTCCCCCGTGGTTTCGGACCGCTGCTGGTCGGCGATACCGCCCGCGATGTCGAGCACGGTGCCGGTCAGCACCCCGCCCCCCGCCATCAGGGTGATGCGGGCGCGGTCGCCGGGCCTGATGCGGCTCAGCTTGGTTTCCTCGAAATAACCCGAAACGCGGATGGTGTCCTTGGCGATCAGCGATGCAACCCGCGACCCGGCCGAGGCATAGTCACCCGGCTGCAGCGCGAAATTGGTCAGCTTGCCCGCGACCGAGGCGGTGACCGTCGAGCGTTCAAGGTTCAGCCTGGCCAGGTCCAGCGCCGCTTGGGCCTGCTGGACCTGGGCCTGCGCCTCAAGAAACGCGGCATGCGCCTCCTGCAGGGTCTCGACGCTGGCAAAGCTGCTTTTGGCCAGCTGCTCGCGCCGCTCGGCACTGGCCTTGGCATAGTCCATCGCCGCCTGGCTGGCCGCAAGCCCGGCCTCGGCCGTCTCGACGGCGATGCGATAGCGGGCAGGATCGACCCGGAACAGCGGCTGGCCGGCGCTGACCAGCTGGTTGTCCTTGACCAGCACCTCGGTCACCAGGCCCGAGACATCGGCCGCCACGCCGACGATATCGGCGCGCACATGGCCGTCGCGCGTCCAGGGCGCCAGCATGTAATAGCTCCAGAGGTTCCAGGCCAGCATCGCGGCGCAGGCCAGTACGGCCAGCGTCAGCAGGATCCGGCCGGCGTTACGGGTCAAAGCGGTCATGATATCGCCCATCTGAATGCAAGGTCGGAAAGCGCAAGGATCGAAAGATACAGCGCAAGGTCGAACAGCGGCCGGTGCCAGACCAGCCGATAGAAGCCGGTCGCCGCCAATGCGCGGCTGACCAGCCACAGCAACAGGACCGACAGGACCGCCAGCAGCAGCAGGGTCGGAAGATAGACGCCGAGAAAGTCGATGACATGGATCATGCCGGGATCCCCCCGGCTGCTTGCAGAGATTCGGAGGCAGCCTCGGGCGGCGGCGGCGCCAGCCCCAGCCGCATGCCGGTCAGCGCGGTGCGCACATCACGCTCGGTCCGGGGGGGTTGGCGGCCGGCGGGGGCATCCAGGCTGCGGTCGATCAGTGCGATGACCGGGGCCGGCGTGGCGCCTTGGCGGCGATCGCGATAGTATTGCGCCGTGGCCTGCAACACCTCGTCGATACGGCCGACCTCGTGCGGGGGCAGTGCGCGGCGCGCCTCTTTCAGGCGGGCGACATTCACCGCCAGCCGCATGTCGCGCATCAGATCGGCAGAGGCGATGTCAGCCGCCCCCTTCGCCGCGGCCATGCGCGGCGCCAGCAGCCCCAGGATATCGACCAGTTGCAGCGCCAGCCGCTGCGGCGAGGCTTCCGCCTGGCCCGAGGCGTGGCCGGCGACGCGCCGCCAGGCCAGATGCAGCAACCGCCGGGCGCTGGCCTCGGCCCCGATCGACCGGATCAGGGCGGTCGTCGCGATCGCCAGCAGGATCGCGAGAATGGTGGCGATATTGCTGTCCAGGGTAGTGACCAGGTCCAGGCGCAGCGTCGATTGCAGCGTGGCCATGAACGGCATGTTCACGCACATGGTCAGCCCGACCAGGAAGGTCCTGGGATTGGCCATCATGATGCCGAAGGGAATGAAATACAGTCCCAGCGCCGAGGCCACCCCCCAGAACCCATGCACGAAGGGAAAGATCAGGTAGTCGAAGGCAAAGGCCGCCGCCATCGCCACCACCACCCATTGCGCCATCTGGCGCAGCGCCGGCACCGGATCGTCCATGAAGGCCAGGATCGAGGTCATGACCCCGGCCAGCTGCGCCCCATACATGGCATTTTCCCAGCCCGAGAATATCCACAGCGTATTCGCCGCCAGAATGGTCAATGTGGTGCAAAGCCCGGCCTGAAAGGCCATGCCATAGTCGCGCAGCACCCTGGGCCGGCCGGCGCGCCCGATCGCCGCCGCGACCCGTGGCGCAGGTTCGGGGCGTCCGGCGATGACATTGCGCAGCACCCAACAATCCTCCCAGAGGATGATGAGATCGCGCAGTCGCCGCACCAGGTTCAGGGTCACCAGATCGGCCCAGCCGAAGGCCGTGTCATGCCCGGCCTCGAGTTCGGCGACCTCGCGGCGCAGGCGGTCGGTTTCCCGCAACGAGGGCTTGTCGGTCCGGCGCACCCAGACCGACAGATCGGCCAGCACCGCGTCCAGCGGCGCCGTGCGGCCCTGTGCCGCGACCAGCGCCGCGCGCTGCGCCTCGAGCGCGGAAAGCATCGGCAACAGCATCACCATGCGCTGCTGCAAGGCGCGCGAAGCCCGGATCAGTTCGCGGTGATGCGAGGTGTCATAGGCGATATGCGTGGTGAACTGGCGCATGTCCACCGCATCGGCGGCCAGCCTGCGCCGCTCGGCCGCCAGCGTCTCGGGATCGGCGCTGCCGGCAAGACTGTCGGCGATCAGTCCGGCCGTGTTGTTCAGCCAGCCGTTCACCCGCATCGCCAGGATCGGCCCCGCATGCCGGGGAAAGACCACCCTGTTCACCACGGCGGCGCAGATCACCCCCAGCGAGATCTCTTCGACCCGCGACACCACATAGGGAAAGGTCTGTGCCGGGTCGTGCACGACCGAAAAGCCCGCCAGCGCCACGGTATAGCCCGACAGCATGAAAGCATAGCTGCGCGGCGTGCGGTCGAGCAGGCTGACGAACAGGCAAAAGCCGCACCACAGCGCCACGAACAGGGTCAGCAGCTCGGGCGATTGCACCAGTGCCGGCACGGCCACCAGGCAGACCAGCCCGCCGACCACCGTGCCGATGACACGGTAGACCCCTTTCGATGTGCTGGCACCCGACAGCGGATGCGAAACCAGGAAGACGGTGCCGATGGCCCAATAGGGCCGCTCCAGATCGAAATGCAGCGCGATGCCATAGGCGATCATCGCGGCCACGAACATCTTGACCGAGAAGATCACGTTCTCGACCGACGGTGCGGGCGGCGGGCCGGCTGCTGCGGACTGGCTCATTGCGGGTCTAGTCCTGCGGCGTTTCCGTCGCCGGCGCACGCGGACCGTCATGCGCGGACAGAATCGCGTCCAGCGCCCGGTCCATCGCCAGCAGGTCGTGCCGTGCCACCCCGCCCAGATAGCGCCGGCGGATCCGGGCCAGGATTTCCTCGATGGTATCGGCGGTGCGATGACCCTGTTCGGTCAGGCGGATCAGCTTGGCGCGGCGATCGGTGGCATCCGCCTCACGCAGGATATCGCCGGATTGCTCCAACGCGTCCAGCACCCGGACCAGCGAGCTGTTGTCGACACCCACCCGCGCCGCAAGGCAACGCTGCGTCACCCCGTCGCCGTCCCGGCGCAGGTGGATCAGCGGCAGTGCCAGCGCATCCGAGATTCCAAGCTCGCTGAGTGCCCGCGCGATTTCGCGGCGCCATATCTGTGCCGCGGCGATCAGCTTCTGTGCGATGCGGGACGATGGATCCGGTTGGGGTGAATTGGATGGCATGGACATTGATTGTCTTGCAATAGATTGCATTGCAACTAATTCGCTCCCCGAGCCAAGTGAAATCACGCTTTCGTGAGTGACGGATCGGAAAGCGGCGCCGGATTCCCGGCCGTCATCGGTGGCATGTCCGGTCGCCCGATCTCCGGACCGGACCGGATCGACAGGCGGCGCCGCAAACCATGCCCTTCAGGGCAGAGAAGCGCCCCCGGCGGTCCAACATACCCATTCCTGTGAATATCACCTATTCGAGATAAAAATTACTCCAATCGATAAAAATTGACTAATGAGTGGAGAGGGAGAAATTACAGATCCGTCGACATCGCTGGCCGGCATCCCGCAATGCCAGATTGCAGGTGGATATTGTAGTAAATCGGAGGAGTAGATCTTGCGACGATCAAACGCGTTCATTTCGCGTCATCCTGCCATCATCAGCTTGGCGGCAAGCATGGCACGCGAACATTTCGGATCAGATCCTTTGCATGCCGAGGGTTCCAATCCGACCGGGGATCGTTGCCGGAACTGATCTGGCAGGTCCGTTCGCAAAATTGCACCTGCGCAAATGCCGAAGGTGAGTTCGTCAATGTCGCGCCGGACCTGGCGCAACATTCGACCGTCTTCGCCGATTTCCATCACAAATGATCGCGGGTGATATTCAACGCCTCATCCGGGCAATCGCAAGAATGGGCTTTGCGCGATCATCGCGGATGCGGGAAATCTGAAATCAACCCAACCAGAACGCAGAATGCGTTCCGAATGGTCCTGCGCGCGCCGCAGGGCCAGATCCAGATATCAGGGAGAACGACGTGAAAACAAGAAATCACAAGTGGCCGGCATGTATCCTTGCCCTATATGCCTGTCCGGCCCTTGCGGAGCCCACCTTCAAGCAAGAGCTGTATATCGGATACAGTTCGGAAAAAAACACGGTGGTTCAAGCCCAAATCAGCGCGACGGACAAACTTGAAGTTGGCCTGGGAACACTTACGCTCGAAGGGAGGTTGCGCTATCGCAGCGATCAGGACACCCTGGATTATGTCGATGACGACATCGCGGACATCCGGCTCAGCTATGACATGGGCCGCGCCGGGACCTTGACTTTCACGACCTTCAGCAAGTTCAAGGGTTATCCCTGGATCGACGGTGAAATCATGGATCGCGGAAGCCGCGCCGTTTTCCCAAGCGTTTCCCCGCTTTACCGAAATGTCGGGGGCATCAGCGCACTCCGTTATAACGGCGAAAACATCCGGGCGGATGAGGATTACTATTTTGAATATACCAATCGGTGGGGCAAGACAGGGCTGATCGCCCGCTTCACTCCGTATCAAAAATATGGGCCCGTATCTGGCGACGACGTTCGCAAGCCGGACGGCAGCAAGCTTCCCATGGCCGAGCTGATACTGGATTATCAGCTGGAAAGGATCGGCCTCAGGACGGGCATCAACGACCTAAAGGATATTTACTACCTGGCCAGCATCAAGGAACTGGTGGCGGGTCTCAAAATAGACATCGGCCAACAAATACGCGAAGCGGATTACGACGACCACCAGACCTTGATCGGCATAACCTATGCGCCTGAAGGCTTCAAATATTTCAAACGCGCCCTGGTCGCTTATACGGTCGACCGTGAACTGGAAAGCGGCGTTCTGTCTCTCTGGTTCGGCGATGGCGCCTGGCAGGCAGGTTTTGCCGTCGATACCGATGGGGACCTTGCAGCAGAAGCTTCTTATGACATCGCTGAAAATGCAACGCTCGTTGCAGGCTGGGACAGCGGTTTCGCGGATGGCGAAGGATTCGATCCCGGCAAGTTTCCGCAATTCGATCCAGAGCCGCGCGGATCTGCGTTGGAGATCGGCCTGAATTTCAGATTTTAGCGCAGGTCGTCACATCCGCGAAAGCCCGGCAATGAACGAAGCTCCTTGTCCATTGCCGGGCTTGAGATCGTGAAGGCGCAGCCTTTCCCCGATCATCGCGCGACCCGTCTCCAATGATCGGCGGCACGTTCACGAATGCACTTCGCGCCGTAGTTGGCGATCGAAATGAAACCCCGCCGTTCCAAAGGCACGGCAGCCCGATCCAAAAAACCCAGGCGATCGCGCAACCGGCGTATCCCTGAAAGCCCGAGGGACTGATACCAGCCACCTCCCCGCATGTTTCGGCACGGCCGATCCGGTGCCGCCGCGCGGGACGGCACCGGATCCGCTCAGTAGTCCTGCAGGTCCTGCGCCACCGAAACCGGCCCGTCGAATTGCGCGGCGATCACGTCCTTCCACGCCTGCTGTTGCGCTTCGGAAATCGTCGGGCCGGCCACCAGATGGGTCAGGACCACGGCTTTCGCCCCCGCCGTCGCGGCAAGTTCCCCGACCTGAGCCGGGGTCAGGTGATGCGTCGAAAGATGCCCGCCGATGTCCTTCAGCAGCTCGGGCGTCAGGTTGGGCCGCGAGGCCCGGATGTTCGCCAGCACGGCGTCGAGGTCGATCACCTCGGAGACGAGCAGATCGGCGCCCCGCGCCAGTTCGGCCACCGCGCTGCTCGGCCCGGTATCGCCAGTATAGACGATGGACCTGTCGGGCGTGTCGAAACGGAAAGACAGGGACTGGTATTTCCGGTCCATCTCGCCGCCCTCCACGAAGGAATAATGGGTGTTCTTGGCCACGGTCACCGTGGTCTCGCCCAGCTCGATCACATCGCCGTCGCGGACGTCATGGACCTGCACCAGCTGCTCGGGCGTCAGCACCTTCGCCTCTTCCATGCCATAGGCGGCCTCCATCGCGGGTTTCATGCCCTGAAGCAGCCCGGCCACCGTGGCCTCGGTCCCCGGAGGACCGTAGACCTGTAGCGGCTGGTTCGCCGTCAACTGGAACCGCAGCCCCAGCACCGCCAGCAGCCCGCCGAAGTGGTCGAAATGCAGGTGGCTGATCAGCAGGTTGTCCACGCTCCAGAGCGGCACGCCCTTGGCCGCCAATGCTTCGGACACGCCGTCGCCGGCATCGACCAGCGTCAGGGTCTGGTTCACGCGCAGCAGGTTGGCGGGCTGACCACGTTCACCGCGCGCATTCGGGCCGCCGGAACTGCCCAGAACGGTAAAGGTCGTCTCGGCCTGGGCCAGGCCCGCCAGAGACATCGCCGCAGCGGTGAAGGCGGCCAAAACGGGTGTTCTGTGTTTCATTGCTTGTCCTTTCTATTCAGGGGCGGAAAGTTCGGGCGATCGCCGCCAGGCCCTGCTGCGGGGATCGGGAATGATCAAAGCTTCAGCAGGCGTGCCGCATTGTCCCTGCCGACCGCGGCACGTTCCCGTTCGCTGATCTTCGCGGCGTCGAACCAGTCGCCGGCCTCCCTGGAACTCTCGAAGGGAAAATCGACCGAGAACATGAGGTTTCCCAGGCCCACCGCGTCGATCGCGCAGCGCAGCGCCGCGTCGTCGCAAACTCCCGCCGTGGTCATCATCACGTTGCGGCGAATGTATTCGGACGGCCGAAGCTTCAGCGGCCCCAACTGGTTGGAGATGGCAAAGCGACTGTCCAGCCGCCAAAGCTGGATCGGCAGGGTCTCTCCCATATGGCCAAGGATGATCTTCGCCCCGGGATACCTGTCGAATGTGCCGCGAAAGACAAGGCGCAGCGCATGGGTGCAGGTTTCCACGCCCCAGGACCAGGTCGGCCCCCAAAGACTGGGCTGGCCGTCATACATGTGCGGGCGGTCGGCATGATCGGCGGGGTGAATATAAAGCGGGACGTCCAGCGCCTCGAGACGCTCCCAGAAGACATCATAGCGCGGATCATCCAGATAGACGCCGCCCGTATTGCCGTTGACCATACCCCCGACAAAGCCGAGATCGCGGATGCAGCGTTCCAGCTCATCCGCGGCCGCGGCGGCGTCCTGCATCGCCAGGTGGGCGAAACCGGCATAGGAGGCGGGCCGCTTCACGATCTGCGCCGCCAGCGCGTCATTGGCCTGCCGGGCCAGGCGCACGGCGATGTCGCGGTCGGGCTCGGCCTGAACGCCGGGCCCGGACAGCGACAGGACGGCCTTTTCCACTCCAGCATCCGCCATGGCCTTCTGCCGGATCTCGCCGAAATCCTTCAACACCGGGACCGCCTTCTCGAAAAGCGCGGGGTTGATGGCCGCCCGGTTCCTGCCGAAATAATTCTCAAAGCCAGCAAGCAGGAAATGTTCCTCGACAGCGATTTTCATCTTCATCTGAAAAATCCTTTCGATGATGCGATTCCCAGCGGGTTCGCGGACGATGGCGACGACAGCCGAAGCTTTCGTCAAAGACGACCGGGCCCATTCAGGCCGGGAATGAATACGCCCTCTCAGGGCCGCGGGAATTGCGGCGCGGCATGATCGCATTTCTCCGCATCGGCATATGGGAGGCGACACCGATGCGCGGAAAGGCAGGCGTCGCCCGGCCAGGCCAGAAGCAAGCCGCACGACCCCAGATGACAACAGCCGTTTCCAACCCGGTAACGCGCTCAGCGATCCAGCGCGCTGCCAACCGTCACCCCTTCCTCGGTGATGGTAATGGTCATCAGATCCTCACCCACGACCATTCTGCCGTCATAGTTCTCGCCGGCACGTTGCAGGATTTCCTGCTCGTCGGGCTTCATGGGACCATTGCCGGGAAGCAGGGCAATATGGTTGAAAACCGCAAGCTTCGGCTGCGCTTGGGCAAAGATGCGCCCGGCATCCTCCGGGCTGGTATGGATCGGCATGACGACATTCTTGAAGAAGGGCTCGTCCTCCATTCCCCGAGCCACGACGGCCACCTCGTGCACGATCAGATCTGCTCCGGCGCCAGCCTCGGCGACCGCGGGATCATAGGTCGTATCACCCGAGAAAACGACCTTGTGACCGCCGTATTCCACCTTGTAACCGTAATCCGCCTCGGATTTCGGATCATGGGAAACCAGGAAAGCCGTGATCTTGACCCCGTCCCGGTCGAAGACGACGCCCTCCTTGATCGGATGCGCCTCAAGCTTCAGCGACTCCGCCGGGATCATGGTGCCTTTCCGCAGCTTGATATCTTCGTGATAGGCATGCATCAGGCCCTCGGCCAGGTCCTGAACGTGCTCCGGCCCATAGATCGGCAGCGCGGTCTGGCGCCCGCCAAGTGGCAGCGGAATGAAGCCGGTCAGAAAGATGTCGGGCACGCCGATGGTGTGGTCGGAATGAAAATGGGTCAGAAAGATTCCGTCGATCTCGCCCAGCGGCATACCCAGCTGGCCCAGCCGGGTGCCGGTGCCGCGGCCGGCGTCGATCAGGAAGTCATAGCCGCCGACCTCGATCAAGGTCGAAGGGCCCAGGCGATCCACGCGGGTGTCGGGGGTACCGGTGCCAAGCATCGTCACCTTGATGCCATCGTTCCCCGCATCGCCGGGCATCGGGCCCTGGGCATAGGCCGGCGCCATCGTCAGTCCCAGGGCAAGGCTGGTGGCAAGAAACCACGCAGGGCAGGATGCGGCAGCCGAAACCGTGTTTCTGGCAGCTTTCATGGATATCTCCTCCCGAGAGATGTTTCGGCATCGGCAGGCGGCAGGCGCACTGCCGACAGGTCAATGCGGCTTCACCACTTCTTCGATGAAAGCCAGGATCGTTTCAAAGACGAGGCCCTCGGTCGTCGCGACCTCGTTCGGGCGCGCACCGTCGCGGATCCGAAAGCCATGTGGCCCCCGCTCGTCCAGATCGTTGCGGTTCAGGAAACCGTGCCCCAATCCTGCGACCTCGATCATGCGAACCGGCGAACCGGCGGCGGCCAGGGCATCGAACAGGATCCGGCTCTGGTGCAGGGGCACATGGGCGTCGCAATCGCCATGCAGGATCAGAAAGGGGCAGGCATCGGCGCGGGCGTAAGCCGCCGGGTTCGCCGCCCGCACCGTGTCGGGGATGCTGCCAATGGCCGCCCCCAGATAAAGCGACTCGAGCGAATCCGCGGCAGCAGAGAGCGAGGGCAACGGCAATTTCGCCGATTCAGGATCGTCGCCGGGCAATGAGGCCGGATCACGGTGCGCATCCGCCTGGATGAAATCTGTCGGGCCATAGCCGTCGATCACCGCCGCAACTTCTGCCGGGGTGTCGGCCCATTCCCCGGACGCGAACTCATCGCGACCCGACAGCGCCGCAAGGCTGGCCAGATGCGCACCCGCCGAAGACCCCCAGAGCAGGATGCGATCCGGGTCCACATTGTATTCGGCGGCATGGCGACGCAGCCAGCGCACCGCGCATTTCGTGTCGATAACCGAGGCAGGAAAGATCGCCTCGCCGCTCAGGCGGTAATCGATCGAAACCATGACATAGCCGCGCTCAGCGTAAAAGCGGCGCAGATCGGGGGCGAGGCGCCGATCGCCGAAGCGCCAGCCGCCGCCATGCAGAAAAATGATCGCCGGGAACGGCCCTGCGCCCCGGGGCACGAAGACATCCGCCAATCGGTCGGTGCCGCCGGCCCGGCTGAACACCTGGTCCGGTTTCGCCATCACCGGCCTTTTGGTATCCGCGGCTCCGGTCATGCCTGCGGCCCCCCGGGACCGCCGCTTCCCGGCGGCGCGCCGAGGGGGACGAAATCGAACTGGTCGAGCTTGGCAAATACCCGGTCGAAATGCATCGGTCCCGGCTGCTGCGGATAGATCGTGCCGTCGAAGGGCTCGCCCAATGTCTCGAAGAAATGTTCGAAGACGCCGGGGATCAGCCAGCCGAGCGAGCGATTATAGGGTTTCAGCATCTGATAGGCATGAGGGGTGCCGCGCGGGACGAACAGCCAGTCGCCCGGCGCCAGCTCGATCATCTCATCGCCGGCCAGCATGCGAAAACCGCCGTCCATGCAGAAAAACATCTCGTCATGCTGCATGTGTTTGTGCGGGGGAATCATGTCGCCCGCCGGGCCGTCGTTCAACAAGGTCAGGAAACCGTCTCCGGTCTGGCGGTTGCGGCCGGCAAAGGTGAAACGCTGATCGCCCACCAGAAGCTGATCGCCGCAACCGCTTTCCAGCACATAGGGCTCGACGCCATCCGGCAGCAGCTTGCCCGGACGCATATTCGCGGGATCCTTCGGCAACCTGGCCAGGATCCGCGTGTCGCATTCCTGCGGGGTTGCGCCGGCCAGATCCGCCCATGTGCCGGCATCGAGCGCGGGCTGCACGAAGCCGTCATAGGGCGCACCAAGCTCGGCAAACAGCCGCCCGGCCTGACCACCCGTCTGGAAGGCCATGACGACCACGCGGTTGCGCGCCATGCGGAAACCGTAAGGCGTGCCCGGAGGGACCGAGGCAATGTCGCCGCGGGTCAATTCACAAGTCCTGTCGTCCAGCGTCAGTTCAAGATGACCCTCAAGGACGCAGAGGCTGGTAAAGCTGTTGTCGTGGCGGATCAGGGGCAGGCCGGCATCGACGCCACCGCTCAGCATGTTGAGCGTGAACAGACCCTCGGTTTCGGCAGCGGTCGCATAGGCCGAAGCGACCATTCCCCCGATCAGCGTCCGCGGCCCCTGACCGTTGCGGATCAGATAAGGCTGGCGCGCGCCCGGAAGCGTTTCAACGACCATATGAAAATCCTCTCTCATCGTGCCGGACGCAATCATTCCGGCCTCCCCTCGGGTTCGAGGGGTAACCGGATATCCAGCCTTCGGGAAATTGATTGTTTTGAAGTCCACCTATTCACAAAAGTGATTCCTGGTAGGCTGCGCCCTCCGTGACGATCAGGTCGCGCAGCCAGGCAAGGCCGGTGTCGGCCTCGCGGTGGTGATGCCATTGCACGGCGATGTGATTGCGCGGCACGTCGAAGGGCAGCGGCAGGCAGCGCAGCGGCAGCTGCCGTGAAAACATCTTCGCCAGGCCGATGGGAATGGTGGCGATGCGGTCGCTGCCCACGACGAACCAGGGCGCAGCGACCTGGCTGGCCACCGAGACATCAGACGTGAGTTTGCCATGGGCCTGCTCGATGATGGCGCGATCAACGGGCACTTTGCGCTCGGGTCCGATCTCGATTGTCACATGGGTGGCGGCCAGATACTGCTCGGCCGTGATCGGTCCGGATTTCCAGGCACCCCCGGCGCAAACGATGACAGCAAGCGGCTCTTCATAGGCGGTGATCATCGGGTGATCGCGTGAGGCATATTGCCGGGGCAGCATGAGCAGATCGACCAGGCCGCGGTCCACGTCCTGCACCGGGTTGAGGCCAAGAGGGCGAATATCCAGATGCATGCCCGGCGCAACCGCGACAAGGCGTTGCGAGACCCCGGCCAGGAATTCCGGCACCAGCGCATCCGCCGCCCCTATCGTGACCGAACGTTTCTGATCCTGCGGCCCGAGCTTCTGAACCTGCAGGATCCGCATGTCGATCCGTCGCAGCACATCCTCTATTTCCGGCTGCAGCGTGCGCGCCTTGTCGGTCAGAACCATGTGGCGCCCGGCCCGGACAAGCAGCGGATCGTCGAAATGGTCGCGCAAGCGTTTCATCGCGTTGCTGGCGGCAGGCTGGGACATGTTCAATCGTTCGGCCGCCACGCTGATGTTGCGGGCCTCCAAGATGACGGAGAGTGCGGCAAGCAGGTTCAGATCAAGCCCCGAATAGCGCATTGGTCTTCCTTTCGCTGCTGAAGACATGAGAATGTCGTTTCTGCGGCGCAGGACTTCGGAAACGGGGCAGCATAGTCAAGGATTTTGCGCGCAGGGGCAGAAACCGCGGCCGGTTCGCCCAGGGGGGACGGACCCTGGCCATGGAACCTGGCCATGCCGAGGGGACGGTTTCACGACCGCCGTCTGCTTGGGCCGCGTAACCGGACCGGACGGGCTTTCGCCCGGCCCGGAGCGGTTCGGAAACTCACCGCCGATGTCTCGGCGGCCGCGCATTGGTCCGTCATGGACGCCGGCCGCACGAATCCCATCCGTCGCGCCCCCGCCCATGAACAGCCGCCTGGAATACGGGGCCGGCCGACCCCCGGCCCGGCAAAGGCTAATGCCGGATCTGCCAGAGGCAGGATGCCGGGCGGATCATTCTAGGGGCATTCATGCCGCAACAGGCCGGCAAGCGCCGCCTCCAGCCCCGCGCGCCGGGACCGGCTCAGCGGCCGCAGCGGCCGGCGCGGCTGCCCCGCCGCATATCCGGTCATCTCGGCGGCGGCATAGACCGACTGGACATAGTCGCCTTGCCAGATCAGGCTCATGGCCGGTTCCAGAAGCCGCCAGATCCGCCGCATGTCGTCCCATCGGCCGGCTTGCGCCGCCTCGACCAGCCTGAGGCAGGTTCGCGGGGCAAAACCGGCACCGCCCCAGATCAGGCCGGAGGCTCCTGCCAGCAGCGCATAGGGCGTCAGGGGATCGGCACCGTTCATGACAGGCCGTCCGGTTCGGATCAGATCGGCCTGCGCCGCCAGATCGCCGCTGCTGTCCTTGACGGTCAGGAAATCCGGGATCTCGCAAAGCCTGTCCAGCAGGGCTGGCGAAATCGCCGCGCCGACGGCCTGGGGCACGTTATATCCGATGATCGGCAGGCCGCCGCACCCGATATCGGCATAGAAATCGAACAGCGCATCGTCGTCGGTCGGCCCCTCGAAAAACGGAGGCAGCACCATGACGCCATCCGCGCCGCAGTCCTTCGCGTGGCGGGTGCGGGCCGATACGTCCTCGACCGGCAGGGCCGATGCCTGAACGATGATCCGCGCCCGGCCTTCGAGGATGCGGGCGCTGCGCGACACCAGTTCGTCGCTTTCCTCGCGCGACAGATAGACATGCATGCCGGTGCCGGAACTGAGGACGAAGCTGCGGATTCCCGCCGCCAGGTAACGCTCCAGATGGTCGGCCAACCTGTCGAAGGCGACGCGGCCGTCATCCAGGAACGGCGTGGTAACGGCCAGATTCAGCCCGGAAAACAGAAATTCCTTCATTGCCCCCGCTTTCTCGAAATCGCCCGCTGGCGGCCGGACCCGGCTGCATGGCAGGGTCCGGCCCTGGTTCGGTCACTCGATCAGCCGCGGTTCGCCCGTTTCGGCGCCGCTCCTGTCGAGCCCGTTCGCGTCCAGGATATCCGCGATGGCGCCGCCGGCCTGCATATCCTGCAACTCGGCGTCGATCGCCTTGCCCAGTTCGGGATTGTCCAGATGATACAGCAGCGCGATCTGTGCGGGTTCGACAGAGACGGGCACACGCGCGTCGGGTTCGGCAATCTTGATCTCGATACCCTCATAGGCACCCTGGCTCTTGGCATAGGCCCCGGTGCCATAGCCATCCACCGCGACGTCGATCCGGCCGGCCTGCAGGTCCTGGGCCAATGCGACGGGATTGGGATACAGGGAAACCGAATCCTCCAGCGCGCGTTCAAGCTGTCCCGCATAGAGAAAGCCCGACACCGCGCCGACCCGCTTGCCCGCCAGCTGGTCCAGCCGGCTGTAGCCCTCGCGCGAATAGAAGGCCATCTGGTCCACATACATCGGATATGACAGGCCCAGCACCTTGGCCCGTTCTGCCGTGCGGAACCAGTCGCCGATGCCCAGGTCAACCTTTTTGGTCAGCACGTTCTGGATGACGGCCGAGGGATCCACCACCACCGGCGTGACCGACATGCAATTGCGTTCCGCGATGACCTTGACGATGTCGCTGTCCACGCCGCCGATCCCCCCGTCGTCCAGCAAGGTCGCGAACGGCGGATAGCTGTAGACCGCGACCGTGATCGTGCCGGGCGTGACGGTCGGGAACTGCCGGTCCGGCGTGCAATCCTGTGCCGCCGCGGATTGCGCCCCCAGCAGGACCGAAAGGGCAAGCGCAAGGGGCATCCATGTCTTTCGTTGCATGTTCTTCTTCTCCTCTGTTGGTCAGATGTGACGGCTGAGCCGCCTTTCGAGCCTTGCGACCAGGATGGTGGCCGGCAGGCAGACCGCCGCGTAGAGAACGGCGGTCAGGGTAAACAGCGGCATGTAGCGAAAGGTATTCGACCCGATCAGCTGGGCCTTGCTCATCAATTCGGGCAGGGCCACCACAAAGGCCAGCGAGGACGCCTGAAGCATCAGGATCGAAAAGCCCAGCAATGCGGGGACAGACACCGGCAGGCCCTGCGGCAGGATGATGAAACGCAGCAGATCGGCGCGGGTGAAGCCCAGGGCCTCGCCCGCCTCGCGCTGGCCCTGGGGCACGGATTCCAGCCCGGCGCGGATGATTTCGCTGGTATAGGCCGCGGTGCACCAGGTAAAGGCCACCACGACCGACATGAACGAGGTCAAGGTCAAGCCCGCCGAGGGCAGCCCGAAATAGACGAACTGCAGCAAGACCAGGATCGACGCGCCGCGCCCGATCTCGATCATCGACAATGCGGGCAGCCTGGCCCACAGGCGGCGGGCCTGCAGGTTCAGGGCCAGGACGAGTCCCAGGGGAATTCCCAGAACCAGCGAGATGCCCGTCACGCGCAGCGAAAGCGCGAACCCCTCCAGCAATTCGGGAAGCGATTGGCGCCAGAATTCCAGCAACTCGATCATCTTGCCACCCGCGAACGCAGACGCCGGTCCATCCAGCGGCTCAGCATCGCGATGGGAATGCTGATCAGGATGTATAGCGCACCGGCAAGGGCAAAGCTTTCCAGGCCCTTGAAGGTCGTCTGCGAGACATGCGACGCCTTGAAGGCGATTTCCGGAACCCCGATGGTCGAAGCGATCGCGGTATCCTTGATCAGCCCGATCCCGTAGGACACGATCGAGGGCAGGGATATGCGCAGCATCTGCGGAACGATCACGTCCGACAACCGCCACAGCGGCGGCATGCCCAGCGCGCGTGCCGCCTCCCATTGCCCGACATGGATCGCCTTGAGGGAACCGCGAAAGATTTCTGCCAGGTTCGCCGCCGTGATCAGGCCCAGCCCGATGGCTGCCGCCTGAAAGGGGCTGACCCGGAACAGCCCGGTGCCGATGCCGAAAAAGATCAGGAACAGCCAGACGATGGGCGGGACCGAGCGAAAGGTCAGGATCAGGCAGGCCGCAAGCAGGTCGAGCCAGGCCATGCCGGATGTCCGCATGGCGCAAAGCCCCGCACCCAGGACGATCCCGACCGGCAGCGCGGCAAGCGACAGCGCCAATGTCCAGACCAGGCCGCCCAGGATCGCGGCAGACATCGCCGCCGTCATCGGTTCATCACCGCGCTGAGAAAGCGTTGCACCCGCTCGGTCCGCGGGTTGCGCATGACCTGGGCGCTTGTGCCTTCCTCGATGATGCGGCCGTCGGCCATGATGATGACGCGGTCGGATACGCTTTCGGCGAAATGCATCTCATGCGTGACGACGATCATGGTCATACCGTTCCCGGCGAGTTCCGAGATCGCCTGCGATGTCGGCTTTTGCGATGCGGCCCATTTTTGCAAGGCGTTCAAGGAAAAATGGGGAACGACGCCCCATGATTTCCGATCCGGGCCGTCGGCGCATCCGGGCGCACGACCTGGCCATAGCCATGAGGACATGAATGTTTCTGGCCTGCCGGAGCCCGTCGCGGACCATCGCAATCCCGCCGGTCATATTGTTTCGGGGGGCGTTTGAGCCAGGGCAGGCCAGATGCGCCGGCCCGCCCGGGAACTTGCCGCGGAGCTGTCCTTGGGTGATGGGCTGCCCAGTTCCCATTCAGGCGGTGCTGCGCAGTTGCTCCCCCGCTCCTGACAAGCGGGACCGTCCGAAATGGGCCAGCAGAGCTCCGACAAGCAACGGAGCCTCGCCGTCATGTCGCGCCACGCCAAAGATGTAGTCGTCGGGCCGCACCAGGATCCGGTCGACATCCGCGGCCTTGAACCAGGCGCCGTATTTGCCGGTGACATCGACATAGGCCGGACATTCTCTGGAATGGGCCGACCGACCCTGCGGCAGAATGCTGGCGCAGCTCACACCCAGATCTGCCAGCGCAGCGCGGGTGGTGGCATCGAGGCCCGCGCGCGGCCTCACCATCCGGGACACTGCCCTGTCCACGCAGGAGAGGGTTGCGGTATCGGCCGGTCAGTTTCTCGATGCCCTTCGCGCGCGGCCTCATAACCTCGCTGGTAACCGGCCGATTGTTACCGCGGCGACTGTGTCTTGTAATCGTGGATACGGGTCAGGATGTCGGCGCGCACGAGCCAAGGAAAGCGCCCCTTTTCCAGCACCTTGTAATAGAGACAGAAGCCTTGCCCATCCCAATGCAAAAGCTTCGGCCTGTCGCCCCGCCGGCCGCGGAATGCAAACACGGCACCGCCAATTCCGTCTGCCGGCCTAACTCCACCGGCCTCTGCGTCACCGTCGCGCCACCCACCCCGACCGGCAAAACGATCCCGAGCTTCTCATCGTCGCCCCACTGCCGCCGACGTTCCAGCCTGGCGTTGCCTGGGCCGCTTTCCTGGCAAAGGCGGCGATTGGCAACGCCGCCAACGCACAACATCCAAATCCGGCCTGTGCTCAAGGGGACAGGTAATGTCCGAGGCGGCAGCGATGTCGTCTTGAGGTCCCGGAACCCCTTCGACCTCGCGTTGGAACAATCGGTGGCCCGATTCCAGCCTGCACGATTTGCAATGGGATGATGTCTCTTATCCGCAGAATCTCGGCTTTATGCGGATCACCTAGACCACGGATTTTCCGGTAGATTACCACCAAAAATCGCCGCTCCTGGATGTGTTCCAGTCTACCGGAACCGTGCCGGAAAGCAACCCCCCTGCCCTTTCCGCGCCGCTGCGCATGGAAATTGCCAATTGGCAATTTTCAAAGCGGGTTCTTTTCGGCATAGCTGCGAAAGAATGCCAGAAAGGCCCGGTCGGGGTCCTTGGCCGGCTCCTTGCCTGCTGCCCAGTTGCGCCATTCGCCTTCGACGAAATAGATGTCATAGCCGGGATGGCGCAGCCGCGCGGTTTCATATGTCGCGGTCTGCAGCGCCGCGCCGCGCGATTCCAGCCAGGCCGGGCGCGGTCTCGCCTCCGTCTCGACCGAAACCTGTTCGGTCCGCCCTTCGGCCTTGACGCGCCGCCCCACTTTCGAGAATTGCAGCGCCCGGTCCGCCGCGCCGCTGGCATCGCCATCCTTGCGCCACCAGCGCATCTCGACATGGGTCACCGCGCGCCCGGTCTTGATGGGCGCAATCTCGACCATATAATCGGACAGCGCGTTCACCTCGGCCACGGCCGGGTCGATGGCGCGCAGCTTGAGGTTCGACCAGGACGAAAGCTTACCTTTGGGGACGCCCATGATGCCGCGCAAGGCTTCGAGGGTGAACCGCTCGGATGCCTTCCATCTCAGGTTGCCGCGCTTTTGCACCATCTCGTAAAGCGTCAGCGCGTATTTCGAGGACAGCGCGAACATCACCTCGCGCTGCAACCGGGCAAAGACCTGGCTGTTGCGGATGATCTTTCGCAGCCGCGCCGGGATTTCATATTCCAGCAGCCCGTCGCTGCGGCCGCTTTCCAGGTTGCCGCCCAAAAGCTGCACCCGCTCGATCGCCGGCTCGCCGTCCCAGATCACCGCGACCTTCACGATCGCCGACATCAGCCTTTCCAGGCTTTCGCCGACCCTGTCGTTGGAATTGTGGCTGCCGCGCAGCGCCGATTTCGCGATGATATGGGTCACGGGCTTGTCGATCGCATCCCAGGCATTCTCAAGCAGCTGGTTATAGATCCGCCGGTCGTTCAGCGTCAGCGGCGTGACCTCGATCAGGTCGACCAGCTCGCCCGGCTTGATCAGACTTTCCGCATTGGGACGTGCCTCGACCGTCCGTATCGCCGACTCAGCCATGTTTCCCCTACCCGATAATGCTTACTTTTGTATCGGAAATGACGTAAGTTTTCAAGCCCGGCCGGCTTTCCTGCGTACGTTGCACCCAAAATGTAAGCAACGGCTTGCGGGGGCTCCGCGGGGTGATTCGCAGGCGCTTGCTTTCGTTGCATAATTTCCGGACCTTTCGCCACCCCGCAGCCGCCACCCGATCTGTAAGCTTTCGGCGTGACCCGGAATGTAAGCCCAGCCTGCCCGATTCGTATGGTCTGGGGTCCCGGAAAGTATCGCAACCCCTCCCGATCCGTAAGGGATCGCGCGGATTTACAAGATATATCAAGGGTTTTTTCCGGCTGAATCCTGAATCCCTGAATCAGAACCCAAAGGGGTTGGTTTTTTCCACAGGTTTGATGTTTGTCCATGGCGCGGCCGGGACGAAAAGCTTACAAATCGGGACGGTTTCACCCGAAAACCAGCGGTTCGGAGGTCCGGCAGCGACTCACTTCCGTTCCTGGCGGGCAGGGTGGGCAACTATCGCTTTTTCGCGGCCTGCCGCCGAAAATCCGAACTTTACGGATTGGCACGCTTTCGACATAGTGGCCGCAAACGAGCAGAAAAGATATCCCATGAACCCCGCTGTCCCCCCCGTTACCCTGGAAGAGCTGGCGATACTCAGTCAGCGCGCCTCGACGGTCATCGAACGCCTGCGCGAGCGCGTCTTTGCGCCCGGTTCGCAAAAGCGACTCGACCTGCTGTTCAATGTCCGCACCGCGGCGGAAATGGTCGGCCGCTCGGAAAAGGCGATCCGCGATGCCGAAACCGACGGCCGCCTGCCCGAACCGCTCAAGGATGCGGCCACCAACCGCCGGCACGGCTATACCCTGGCCGAGGTGAACCGCATGCGCGAGGTTTTCGGCACCCTGCCGCATCGCGCGCCAGACGATCCGCCCCTGGCCATGGCCGTGCAGAATTTCAAGGGCGGGGTCGGCAAATCCACCCTGGTCGTGCATCTGGCCCAATATTTCGCGCTCAAGGGCTATCGGGTCTGTGTCATCGACTGCGATTCGCAAGCCTCGACGACCGCGGTATTCGGGCTGAACCCGGATGTGGATGTCGATGAGGAAGAGGACACGCTCTATCCCTTTTTGCAGCATGGCGGGCCCAGGTCGCTGCATTACGCCCTGCGCGCCACCTATTGGCCCGGAATCGCGCTGATCCCGGCCAATCTGGGCCTTTACGATGCGGAATACGAATTCGCCGCCCGCATGGCCCGCGACCCGACCTTTATCCTGGACCGGCTGCGCGAGGGCGTGGCCTCGATCGCGGATCAGTTCGACATCATCCTGCTGGACCCGCCGCCAGCGCTGGGGATGCTGTCGCTTTCCGTTCTGCGCGCCGCCAATGCGCTGCTGATTCCGGCGCCGCCGAACAATATCGACTTCGCCTCGACCGCGCATTTCCTCAAGATGATGGAATCGACCCTGGCCGAGCTGGCGCGCCATGGCGGGGCGCGCGAATACAGTTTCGTCAAGATCCTGACCTCGAAGATGAACGACCAGAAATCCGCGCATCAGGCGATCAAGCGCATGATGGATGCGGTATTCCCGCAGGACATGCTGAACGCCTCGCTGAAGGATTCGGCCGAGATCGACAATGCCACCGCCAATCTGATGACCGTCTATGAGCTGACCGGGCCCGCGACGCGGACCGAGACCCATAAGCGCTGCCGCGCCTATCTGGACGCGGTCGGCCGCGAGGTCGAATTGCTGGTCCGCAAGACCTGGCCCAGCCATCACCGCCAATTGCGCAAGGAGGGCCTGCTGTGAGCAAGCGTCACGATGCCATTTTCGACGATGTGCTGAAGGATCTTTCGGCCCCCGCGGCCCCCGACCGGGGAGGCGCGCGGTTTCTCAAGCGCCAGAATGCCCTGGCCGACAGCGGCGAGCGCGAAGAAAAGGTGCTGCGCTGGGTCGATCCGGCCAGCTGCGTGATGTGGAACCGCCACAACCGCGCCTATGACCTGCTGACCGAGGAAAACTGCCGGGACCTGATCGACAGCCTCAAGGCCCAGGGCCAGCAGGAATTCCCGGCCGTCGTGCGCCGGCTGCCGCCCGGCCAGGCGGCGGAATACGAGGTGATCTGCGGCGCGCGGCGCCATTTCGCCGTCAGCTGGCTGCGCGCGAACAATTATCCGCAGTTCCGCTATCTGATCGAGGTCCGCGACCTGACCGACGAAGAGGCGTTCCGCCTTGCCGATATCGAGAATCGCGACCGTGCCGACCTGAGCGATTACGAAAGGGCGCGGGACTATCTTCAGGCGCTGGAACTTTATTACGGCGGCAAGCAAAAGACCATGGCGGCGCGGCTGGAGGTTTCGGAAGCCTGGCTGTCGCGTTATCTCTACCTGGCGCGGCTGCCGCAGGTGGTGGTCGATGCCTGGCCGCAGATCACCGAGATCAAGGAATTGCACGCCCGCAGCGTCAAGCCGTTGTTGCAGGATGCCGAGGACAAGGTCCTGGCCGAGGCGGCAAGCATCGCGGCCGAGCAGGCCCGGGCGCGGGCGGGGCAGGGGGGCTATGTGCCGGTGCCCAGGGTCCTTGCCCGCCTGAAGGCCGCGGCCTATGGCACGCCGGCGACAGAGGCCGCGGCCCCCGGCAATGACGACGGCGTGACCGTCACGCGGCGCGGCAAGAGAATTCGCATCGAATTCCCCGCCGCCATCGCGGAAAGCGAATTGCGCGCCGCCCTGGACGAATTCCTGCTTGGGCAATTCGGCGGGTGAGGCGATTGCCAATTGGCAATTTGGAACATATGCAGAACATTGCTCCGCCGATCAGCGGCCGGCATCGTTCCTGCGCATCATCGCCCAGATGTCGCGGCGCAATCGCTGCAGCGCGGCGCAGGCCAGGGCGGCGCCGATGCTGCCCAGGGCATGGGCCAGGAACACCCATATCTGCGACAGCCCCAGCAGGATCGCCAGGGCGGCGCCGGCCAGGCCGCCAAGGGCGGCGGCAATGATGTGGGCGACCGCCATGTTCCCGCCGCGCGGCGCGTATTCGTCAAGACTGTTTCGCCCATAGCGGGCAGGGGAAAATCGGGTATTCATATCGGACAATAGCTGCATGCCGCCTTTTCGTTGCGCCGGCCGTCGCCGGGGAATCGGCCCGGCCGCCGGCCAGCGCAGCCATTAGCCCGCCGCTGTCCCGGATGTTTCCCCGCCCTGTCCCGGGGATGAGATATCTGCCAAGCCGCTGGCCCACGGCGCGCCGCTGTGGCAGGGATGGCGCAAGGCCGCTTGCGGCAAGGACGAAGGATGGAACGCGGATGACAGGCGCGCGCAGGAATATCCGGGTGCTGCTGGTCGAGGACGACGAAACGACGTTGCGGCTTCACGGCGCGATCCTGGTCGGGGCGGGCTGCACCGTCGACGAGGCGGCAAGCCTGGCGCGGCTGCGCGACCGGATCGCCAGCGCCCGCTATGAGATCGTTCTGCTGGACCTGTGCCTGCCAGATGGCAATGCGCTGGAGCTGATATCCGAGATCCGCCGCGGCACCTCGGCCGGGATCATCGTCGCGACCTCGAACCACGACCCCGACGACCGCCTGGCCGGGCTGGAGCGGGGCGCGGACGAATATCTGCAAAAGCCGGTGCATCCGCGCGAACTGGTCGCGCGCGTGCGCAACCTTGCAGCGCGGCTGGCGGGCCCGCCCCCCGATGCAAGGGCAGGGCTGGTCCATCACTTTCAGGGGTGGAGCGTCGATCTGGCGGCGCGGACCGTCAGCTTTCACCGGGGCGCGGCACAGCACCTGACCGAAAACGAATTTCGCCTGCTGGACGTGCTGATCCGCAACGCCCCCCGGCCGGTGCATCGCGAACGGCTGCTGGCGGTCCTGGGCAGCGATGACGAGGCGACGGATCGCGCCGTGGACAAGGCCATCTATCGGCTGCGGGTCAAGCTGCACGCCGTCCTGGGCCATGCCGCCCCGCTGATCGAGACGGTGCACGGCTTTGGCTATCGCTTCATCGCCGAAACCCTTTAGCATCGCCATCGCGCCCCTGCCGCCGGGAGATTGACGCAATGCCCGATCATGTCGCCGATACCGCCGCCCTGGCCGTCCTGCAACCCGACGGGGTGATCTGCTATTGCAGCCCGGCTTTTGCCCGGCTGTTCGGCGCCAAGGAACGGCGGGCCGTCGCCGGCACCCATGTTGACAGCTGGCTCTTGCCCGAAAACCGGCAGGGGCCGGGCTGGTTCGCTGCCGCCCGGTCCTTGGCGGACCATCGGGACGACCAGCCGGATGGTCATGCCGCAGGTCGTGCCGGGCGTATCGGGGGCCAGGCGATGCGGGCGGATGGCGGCGGGCCGCTGGGTTACCGGCTCGATCCGATGCCGGACGGCGGGGCCGTCCTTTACCTGGACGGGGCAGGGGGGCTGGACATGGTTCGCGCCCGCGCCTTTCACATCAATCCGGGGCTGTCGGCCATCTCGGTCCTGGAAACGGGCGAACATCTGGACGTCAACGCCGCCTGGCTGCGGAACATGGAATATCGGCGCGAAGAGGTGATCGGCCGCACCGCCAGCGAAATGCGGATCTGGGAACTGGGCGATGCCAGCCGGGCGGAAATCGTCCGCAGGCTGCGCCGGGACGGCAAGATCGAGAATTTCCAGACCCGGCTGCGCACCCGCACCGGCAAGCTGCGCGATATCCTGGTCAGCGCCGAGCTGGTCCGGGTCCCGGACCGCAGCCTTGCCTTTTTCGCCTCGACCGACATCACCGAGGTCAAGAAGGCGCAGGAAGAGCTTGAGGCGCTGAACCGCCAGCTGGAACGGCGGATCGCCGCGCGCACCGCCGAAATCGAACGCAAGGGCCGCGAACTGGCCCGGGCCGCCGAACGCGCCCAGGCCGCGAACGAGGCGAAAAGCCATTTCCTGTCGGTCATGAGCCATGAAATCCGCACGCCGTTGAACGCCCTGCTCAACCTGGCCGAATTGCTGGTCGAGGACGGTGGCCGCCAGCCAGCCGCGGCGCATCTGGCCGGCATTGCCAGCTCTGCGCGCGCCCTGGCCGCCATCGTCGAGGATGTGCTGGATTTTTCCCGCATCGAGACCGGCCATCTGGAAATCCATCCCGCGCCGACCGATCTTGGCCCGCTTTGCGAGGAAACCCTGCGCAGCCTGGCGCCGCAGGCCCATGCCAAGGGGCTGGATCTGGTCCTGGCTTTCGGGCGGCGGCTGCCGGCGAATGCGGTGCTGGACCCGGTGCGGCTGCGCCAGATCCTGTTCAACCTGGTCGGCAACGCCATCAAATACACGAAAAAGGGCTGGATCGAGGTCAGGGCCGATCTTGCCGCCGATCCCGGCCCCGATTCCGATCCCGGCGGCGGCTTGGGGCCGCAGCTGTTTGTCGAGGTGGCGGATACCGGGATCGGCATTCGGCCGGACGATCAGGACCGCATCTTCGACAGGTTCTCGCGCCTCGGGGCCGAAGCGAATCGCGAAATCCACGGCGCGGGGCTTGGCCTGAACATCTCGGCCGGGCTGGTTCGGGCGATGGGGGGCACGATCGGGGTGGAAAGCCGGCCCGGCCGGGGCAGCACCTTTCGCGTGACCTTGCCGCTTGCGGCCTGCGGGGGCCCGTCGCTCGACCCGCCCGCGCCTGCCGCCCCTGGCCGGGAACCGCCGCGCCGGGTGATCCTGCTCGGCCCGGCGACCAGGACCCGCGCCGCATTCGAGTCCGTCCTGCGCGGGCAGGGGATGGATTTGCGCATGTTCGATTCCGCCGCGGACCTGCCGGAAACCGCGCTGGACGGGGCGGATGCGGCGCTGATCGTGCTGCCGGTGGCCCCGGATACCGTGGACAGCCTGCCCGAATGGCAGGCGGCGGTCCGGGGCCTTGGCGACAGGGCGGTGCTGTTTGTGCCGCTGGGACATGCGGCCGCGCGCATCGCCGCCGCCGGAGCCGGGCTGCGGGTCGAGGATTATCCGATCGCCCCGGCCCGGCTGCTGGCGCTGCTGCAAGGCCCGGCGGGCGGGGTCGATCCAGGTTCCGGGCCGGGTTCCGATCCGGGCCGGGCGGTATCGCTGGCCGGCATGCGCATCCTGGTCGCCGATGACGGCGAAGAAAATCGCCTGGTTGCGCAATGGGTCTTGTCGGCCGCCGGAGCCGAGGTGGTGACGGCCGATTCCGGCCGGGCCGCGGTCGACTGCGCGATGCGGCAATGTTTCGACATCCTGCTGCTGGACCTGCGGATGCCCGGCCTGGACGGCCATGAAACCGCGGCACGGATCAGGCGGTTGGGCGGTTGGGCGGCCGATGTGCCGATCCTGGCCGTATCGGCCAATGTCCGGCCCGACACGGCGCGGCTGCGGGCGGCCGGCATCGACGGCTTTCTGGCCAAGCCGTTCACCCCTGCCGAATTGCGGGCCCGGGTGCGCAGCCATCTGCGCGGCCCTGCGCATGGCACCCCGGCGGCCGGTTCCGCCGAGGGTCCGATCTCCGGTCCCGCCACCGATCTCGCCGCCGTGCCGGATCCGGCGGCGCCCTTCGACGAAAGCTTTCTGGCGGCCCAGGTCGCCTATGCCGGGCCGGATGCGGTTCGCGCCGCGATTGCGGTCTTTCTGGACGGTCTCGAGGACCGGCTGTCGCGTTTTCGCCTTGCCGCCGATGGCCGGGCGCGCGCCGAGATCGCCCATGCGCTGGCGGGTGCGGCCGGCGCCCTTGGGCTGCTGGAACTGGCCGCGCTGTGCCGCCGGCTTGCCGATCGTCCCGGCGACGAAAGGGGCAGGAAAAGCGGCGGCCCCGGCTCGCGCCCGGACCCCGATGGCCTGGCCCCCGAGGAATTGGAGCGGGCCGCACGGCGTGGTGCCGCGGCCCTGGCCCGGATGGGCGATGCGCTGGCTGCCGGCGCCGGGGAAGGCAGCGGGGATGGCGGTGCGGCCTGACTGCCGTTCATTCCGGTCTGAGGCGACTGCTACGCCGTTTTTTCTTCGGTTGGAGGGGGGGCGATGAGTTAAGCTCAGGACTGCGGGAACACGACCGTCCCGACCAGCGGCTTTGCGCATGTGTCATGTGCTGCGTGTTCACAACCATTGTTTCCGACTCGAACAAGTTCCGAGCTTCGCCACCCACGGGGGCTTTGTCATATCCGCCTCCGCAGGTTCATGATCCCGGCCAGATCGCCGACGAGCTCGATTCCCTGTCCGCCGGACGTATTGGGTTCCGGCGCCATCCGCACTGCGGAGATCAGCCCGCGCAGAAGTTTGATCGAGGTCCGCAGATCGCCGATCACTTTCTCGAACGCACCGGGATGGCCGGTGCGCTGCCAGGAGCCCAACAGCAGGCAAATTCGGTCATAGGCAAGCCCCGCCTGCGAATTTCCCGGATGGCTGCCATAACGTGCAAAGTATTTCTGACGGAACGTCGAGCCGATCATGTCGGTGTAAAGGCCGCTGGTGGCCCAGATCACCCCCTCGCTGAGCCGGCCAAGCGCCTGGCGATAGCAGGGCGCCGAGGGGCTGTAGATCAGATAGACCAGCGCTGGCGCACGCGCCAGAAGCCCTGTTCGGTAAAGGTCGCCGATGGCGTCAGGATCAGTTCGACCCCCTGCTCGGCCAGCGCGGCCGAGCATTCCGGGATTTCGGTCTCGTAGCAGACATTGAAGCCGACCTTGGCGAAAGGCAGCTGGAAGGCTTCCATCTTGTCGCCCTCCGAGGTGGACCAAGCCGCCTCGGCCGGGAAGATATGGGTCTTCGTATGCATGAAATGTTCGCCATCCGGGCCGAACAGATGGGCGATGTTCTCATACAGGCCCGCCGAGACCTCCTCGAGATGCGAGCCGGCGGCGATGAACAGGCCGCGTCGCTTCGCTTCCGATCTGAAGAGGTCGCGATAGGCTTCCGTATGCTGGGCGATCTTCACCAGTTCGGCGATGGGGCGCTCGCGCCAATTCGGTAGGGTGGTGAACAATTCGATGGTGAAAAGCTCGGGGAAAATCGCGATGTCCGAGCCTTCGGCCTTGTCGAGAAGCGCGCGCACCCGCGTGGCCATGTCCTCGAAACTGCCGATCTCGCGCACCAGATACTGGCACGCCGATATGGTTACCTCACGCGGCATGGTCTCCCTCCCAATGTGGCGCCGTGATGGGAGGAAACTGGCGCGGCCCGGCGCTGCGGGCGATACGCGATTTTGCGTATTGCCCCCTAGCTGCGTTCCATGTCTGTGGATCTATTCGGGATCTTCCTGCGTGACCTCGGCCACGATCCGCGGCCGTTTTCCTGGGGGTGATGTGTCAAGCAGATGAGGGCTGGCCTATTATGACGCAGCGACAGCACCTATCAGACGCGAACCATCAGGCAGGGGCGGTAAGCCCGCCGGGAATCGCCTGAATCAGTTCGGCCGTATAGGCGTGGCAGGGGGCGGTAAAGACGGCCCGCGTCGGCCCGCTTTCGACGACCTTGCCCCGGTGCATGACAATCAGCCGGTCGCAGATGTTCGATGCGACCCGCAGGTCATGGGTGATGAACAGCATAGCAAAGCCCAGTTCGCGCTTGAGGCTTTCGAACAGTTCCAGCACCTGCGCCTGGACCGAGACGTCGAGGGCCGAGACGGCCTCGTCTGCGACGACGATGCGCGGTTGCATTGCCAAGGCCCGGGCGATGCAGATGCGCTGGCGCTGACCGCCGGAGAATTCGTGCGGAAAGCGGTCCATCGCCTCGCGCGGCAGGCCGACGCGGTCCAGCAGGTGCAGCGCACGGTCCATCGCCTCGGCGCGCGAAACGCCGTTCTCGAGGGGCCCTTCGATCAACGATTGACCGATCCGGCGGCGCGGGTTGAGCGACTTGAACGGATCCTGGAACACCATTTGCACATTGGCCCGATAGTGGCGCAGCGCCTTGCCGCGCAGCGACGCGACATCGCGGCCAAAGACGGTCAGGCGGCCCTGATCAGGCTGTTCGAACAGCATCAGCACCTTGGCCAGCGTCGACTTGCCCGAGCCGGATTCGCCGACGACGCCCAGCGTCTCACCCGGGTCGATGTGGAAGCCGACCCGGTCCAGGGCCTTCACCGCGCGCTTGCGGCCGGTGAAGCTACGGCTGATATAGGTCAGTTCCAACCCCTCGGCGCGCACCAGCGCCTGACCCGAGGCCGGCAGCGGCGATCGAAAGCGAAAGCCGGGCACCGCGGCGATCAGGCTTTTGGTATAGGGATGGCGGGGATGATCCAGCACGGTTTGCGCCGCGCCATATTCGACCACCCGGCCGTTCTGCATCACATGGACGAAATCGGCGACCTCGGCCACCACCCCGAAATCATGGGTAATCAACAGCACGCCACTGTCATGGCGGGACATCAGTTCGCGCAACAGGCGCAGGATCTGCGCCTGGGTGGTGACGTCCAGGGCCGTTGTCGGCTCATCGGCGATGATGAGCGCAGGTTCCAGGGCTAGGGCCATGGCGATGACGACCCGCTGCCGCTGCCCGCCGGAAAGCTGGTGGGGAAAGGCGCGTATCGCCTGTGGCGGGTCGGGGAGCTGGACGTCGCCCAGCAGGTCCAGGATGCGCGCCTCGCGCGCCTTGGCGGTCATGGCAGGGCGGTGGATGCGCAGCAGTTCGCCGATCTGGTCGCCCACGCGCATCACCGGGTTCAGCGCGGTCAGCGGTTCCTGAAACACCATGGATACGACACGCCCGCGCAGCGTGGCCAGCTCTGCGGCCGAGGCCTGGGCCATGTCCCGGCCGTCAAGCAGAATGCGCCCGCCGTCGATGCGCAGCCCTGCCGGCAGCAGCCGCATTACCGCCGAGGAGGTCACGGACTTGCCCGAGCCGGATTCGCCGATCAGGCAGGTGATCTTGCGGCGATGGACGGCCAGGTCGACCTCGTGAACGACGCGGGGGGCATCGGGGCCGGGCAGGTCTAGGGCCACGGACAGGCCCGATATGTCCAGGATCGGTGCGGGATGGGTCATGGCCGGGCCTTTCAGCGGGTTCTGCGGGCGGCGATGCGGGGATCGAGCATGTCGCGCAGCCCGTCGCCCAGCACGTTAACCGCCAGCACGGTGACGGACAGGAACAGGCCCGGGAACAGAATGCACCAGGGCGCGCGCTGGAAGGCGCTCTTGCCCTCGGCGATGACGTTACCCCAGCTGGGGATCTCGGACGGGAAGCCAACGCCCAGAAAGCCCAGCACCGCCTCGGCCAGGATGGCGGCCGCGAACATGTACGAGAACTGCACGGCCAGCGGCGCCAGGCATCCGGGCAGGATATGGCGCGCCAGCACCTTCCAACGGGGCAGGGACATGCCGATTGCGGCCTGGACATAGGGCTCTTCGCGCAGGGACAGTGCCATGGCGCGGATCAGCCGGGCCACACGGGGGATTTCCGGGATGCAGATGGCGATGACAATGGACATCAGGCTGGGTCCGACCAGCGAGACGATGGCGACCGCCAGCAGGATGTTCGGAATGGCCATCAGCCCGTCCATCACCCGCATCAGCACTGTATCCACGGCGCGGAAGGAACCGGCCAGCAGCCCGGCCAGCGTGCCGGCGACGGCTGCGAGCGAGGCCGAAAGCGCCCCGACCGCCAGCGAGATGCGCCCGCCATGCAGCACGCGGGCAAAGATGTCGCGCCCGAACTGATCCGAGCCGAACAGGAATTCCGCGCCTGGCGCCTGATAGCGGTTGCGCGGGCTGATGCCCAGCGGGTCGCTCTGCGCGATCAGCCCGGCCAGGACGGCTGCGGCCAGGACCAGCGCCAGCACCACCACCGCGCCAGCAGCGACCGGCTGGCTGGCGGCGGCGGACAGCAGGCGGCGGGTCCGGGACGGGCGGGGGAAGAGGGCGGTGTGGGTCATCCTCCGGCCTTTCGGGTCAATAGCGGATACGGGGATCGACGATTAGGTAAACGATGTCGATCGCGAGATTGATGAGCACATAGGTCAGTGAAAAGACCAGGATCAGCCCCTGCACCACCGAATAGTCGCGGCCCAGGATGGCATCCATGGTCAGCCGGCCCAGGCCGGGGATGTTGAACACGCTCTCCGTGACCACCACCCCCGAGATGAGCGAGGCGATGCCCAGCCCGATCACCGTTACCACCGGCACGGCGGCGTTGGGCAGGGCGTGGCGCCACAGGATGCGCTTTTCCGGGCCGCCCTTGGCTCGGGCGGTGCGGATGAAGTCCTCGCCCAGGATTTCCAGGGTGCTGGCCCGCGTCACGCGCGAGATTAGCGCCATGAAGACGATGGAGAGCGTGGCCGCCGGCAGCACCAGGTGGTGCAGGCTGGCCAGCGGATCGTCGAAGGGGCTGACATAGCCCTGTACCGGCAGCAGGTCGGCGCGCAGCGCAAAGACCAGGATCAGCGTATAGCCGATGACGAAGCTGGGTACCGAAAAGCCGATTACCGCCAGGGTCATGACGATGCGGTCGCGCCAGCCGCCATGGTGCCAGGCGGCGACGGCGCCCAGCGGCACCGCGACGACCACGGTGACGATGATCGTCACCAGCGCCAGGACCAGCGTTGGTTCGACCCGGTCGGCTATCAGCGCCAGGACCGGCTGGCCCGACAGGGCCGAGACGCCGAAATCTCCTTGCACCATATGCGACAGCCAAGCCAGGTATTGCGCAGGCAGCGTGCGGTCCAACCCCAGGTCGCGGCGGATCTGCGCGATCTGCTCGGCCGAGGCCTGTTCGCCGGCGATCACCAGCGCGGGATCCCCTGGGCTGAGGCGCAGCAGCAAAAAGACGAAAGTCGCGACGACCAGCATGACGGGCAGCACCGCCGCAAGCCGCATCAGTATCAGACGGATCATCCCCCTGTCTCCCTGGCTTGCATCAGTTCTTGTCGATGCCCCAGAACACCGGGACCGGCGACGGCAGGGGTGAGGTGACGTTGTCGCGATAAGCGGTATAGGTGCGGTAGGTACCCAGCGGCACATAGAATACCAGTTCGTTGGCGCGGGCCTGGATCTGCGCGGCCAAGTCTTTTTGCGCCTCGGGCGTCGTGGCGGTGGCGAACTCATCCTTGAGCCTGGCCAGTTCCTCGTCCGAGCCCCAGCCCGCATAACCCTCGGTCCCGCGGGTGTCGAGGTTGAGGTTCGCCAGCGGCGACATCAGGTCCGGCGCGCTCCAGACGCCGAAGGCGATGCTCCAGCCACCCTCGGATACCGGCACCTGCTTGCTGCGCTGCGACAGGAAGGTCGAGAAATCCATCGACTGCACCTCGACGTTCATGCCCGCCTGGCGCAGGTATTGCGCGGTGATGGGTGCAAGGCCGCGAAACGACAGCACATCCGAGGCGTCCAGGATCACCACCTTTTCGCCGTCATAGCCGGCCTCTTCCATCAGGGCCTTGGCCTTTTCGACATCCGGCGGCTGGGTACCGAGCGCGTTCACATCCGTCGCCAGCGGTGAAGCGCAGCCATAAAGCGAACCGCAGACCTCGTAAGTGTCGGGGTCGCCCACCGTCGCGGCCATGAACTCGTCCTGCGAGATCATCGCCGCCACCGCCTGCCGCATCCGCGGATCGTCAAAGGGCTCTTGCAGCCAGTTGATGCGCAGCGTCGGCACGTTGGCGCTGGCGCGCAGGTCGTATTTCACGCCGGGGGCGCCCTCGAGCATTCCCAGCGTGTCCGAGCTGATGGTCTCGATCAGGTCGATCTCGCCCTTGGCCAGGGCGTTGGCGGTGGTCTGGTCGTCGGGAAAGGTCAGCCATTCCACCCGATCGACCAGCACCCGCTTGCCCCCGGCGAAATAGCTGGGGGGTTCGTCGCGGGGCACGTAGCCTTCGTGCTTTTCATAGACGGCCGAGACGCCGGGGCGAAACTCTTCGGCCACGAAGCGATAGGGGCCCGAGCCCACCACCTCATCGATATTGCCCTCGCCCGCCTCCTCGATGATGCGGCGCGGCATGACGAAAGGCACGACTGAGGAGGGTTTGGCCAGCGAATCGATCAGCGGGCCGAAGGGCTGCTTGAGCGTGATGGCGAAGCTCTTGTCATCCTCGGCTTCGATCCGGTCGAGCACCTCGGCGATCTTGCCGCCGGTCAGGTCGCGGTCCATCCAGCGCCGGACCGAGGCCACCGCATCCGCCGCCGTGACCGGCGCGCCGTCGTGAAAGACCAGCCCGTCGCGCAGGGTAAAATGATAGCTCAGCCCGTCATCGCTGACCGTCCAGTCCTGGACCATCTGCGGCTGTGGCCTGTAATCTTCGTCATAGCCGAACAGCGTATCATAGACCATGTAGCCATGATTGCGGGTGATATAGGCGGTGGTCGTCAGCGGGTCGAGTAGCCGCAGCGAGGCGTTGGGCACCATGCGCAGCACCTTTTCCTGCGTGTCCTGCGCCGCCAGCGGCGTCGCGGCCAGGGCGGTGGCCAGGGCAAGCCCGGCAAGTCTGGAATAGGTCATTGTCTTCTCCCTGTTCTGGTTATGCTTTTGCAGGTCAGCCGGTCCGCACCGGGTCCGGCCAGAAGCTGACGCCCCGCCGTGCCAGCCCGCCGCCAAGGCCAAGCGGCGTGCCGTCCGCCCGCCAGCAAGAGGCGCCGGTCATTGCCCCGTCGGGGGCGAATTGCACTGCCGCCATGCCGCCCGCGACATGGCCGACCATGCGCACTTCGTGCCCCATGCCGGCCAGTGTCCGGGCGGTGGAGGTGTCGATGCGGTCCTCCAGCTCGACATGCTGGCCCATGGTCCAGACGCGCGGCGCTTCGACCGCCTCTTGCAAGGTCATGGCGTGGTCGATCAGATTCACCACCGCCTGGAAGGCCGAGGCGTAAAGCCGCGGCCCGCCGGGCAGGCCCAGGGCAAAGGCCGGCCTGCCGTCGCGATAGCCGATCAGCGGCGATTGGGTCGAGGTGATGCGCTTGCCCGGCTGCAAGGACAGGGCGCCGCCAGGATGAGGGTCAAAGAGATACATGTAATTGTTGGGAAATATCCCCGTTCCCGGGATGAGCATCCGCGCGCCGAACAGGCTGTTGATGGTCTGGGTCGAGGTGACGATGTTGCCTTCGGCATCGGCCACGGTGACATGGGTGGTGTTCGGGCTGTCATTGCCCGCGACGCGGGGCACATAGGCGCCCGCCCGGGCCGGGTCGATTTCCGCCCGGCGCAGTTCGGCATAGGATTTCGACACCAGCCGCTCGGTCGGCACGTCGAAAAAGGCCGGGTCGGCGGTGGCGGCACGCCGGTCGGTGGCGGCGATCTTCATCACCTCCAGCAGCAGGTGGATACCCTCGACGCTGCCGAAGCCCATGCCGGCGACGTCGAACCCCTCCATCAGGTTCAGCATCTGGATGCAATGCAATCCGCCCGAGCAAGGGGCAGGCGGGCCAACGATCTCGAAACCGCGATAGCTGCCGCGCAGCGGGTTGCGGTCCACGATGCGGTAATCGGCCAGGTCTTGCGCCCGCAGGAAGGAGCCCGCCTCGGCCAGGCGCGCGGCGATGTCCCGGCCCAACGGTCCGCCGTAAAGCGTGCCGATGCCTTCGTCCCGGATGCGTTCCAGGGTGCGGGCGTAATCGGCCTGGACCAACAGGTCGCCTTCGGCCAAGGGCACGCCGCCCGGCATCAACAGGGCCGCGGCCGCCGGGTCGCGGGCGATGTCGGGCAGCGCCTCGTTGAGGCAGGCGATGAAATAGCCGGTGACGCGAAAGCCGTTGCGGGCATGGCGGATCGCCGGCTCGATCACCTGCGCCAGACCAAGCCGCCCGTGGCGTTCCAGCGTCTCGGCCCAGGCCATGAGGTTTCCGGGCACCGCGACCGAGGCGGGGCCGACGCGGTTCCTTTGCCCCTCAACCTCCATGTAAAGCGGCCAGCGGTCCGACAGCGGGGCAAAGCTGTCGGGCCGCGCGGCGGCGGGTGCGGTGGACAGGCCGTCGATCACCACCTCGCGCCCGTCAGCCAGCCGGATCAGCGAGGTGCCGCCGCCGAAGATGCCGACCATCATCGGTTCGACCACGCTTAGCGCGAACAGGGCGGCGATGGTGGCGTCGATGGCATTGCCGCCCATCGCCGCCATTTCCGCCCCCGCTGCCGAGGCCAGCGGGTGATTGGTCACAATCATATGCCCATGCGCGGTCACGGGGGTTTTTTCGCAATCGAAGGCCACGGCACTGCGCGCGCGCCAATCGTTTACTGCTGCCGGCATGTCGCTCCTCCCTGATAGGGGCCGCGCGGGCCCTGCGGATCGACGGGCAGCCGCCCCAGCGCGCCGGCGATGTCCTCGAATATCTGGGCGGCGGCCAGCAATTCGGCCTCGCCGCGCGGGCGGCCGACCAGTTGGAGGCCGACGGGCAGGCCGTTCCGGTTGAAGCCGCAGGGCACCGAGATCGACGGGCAGCCCAGCAGCGAGATCGTATAGGTGATGGCGATCCAGTCGATATAGGCTTCGAATTCGTGGTCGTGCAGCGTGTCCACCCGTCGCCATTCGGCTGGAAACGGTTCCATGATGCCGGTCGGGCAGACCAGCAGGTCGAAATTGTCGAAAAACGCCATCATGCGCAGGAACATCTGCGCCCGCTCGCGCTCGCCCCAGGCATAGCGGGTGATCGGCAATTGCGCGGCGCGCTGGACCGAATAGTGAATTTCGGGAATCATCCGGTCGCCGAACCGTTCGCATAGCGGTCCCATATTCGCCAGATGGTTGACGCCGCGGATGGCGTGAAAGACCTCGACCCCGTTCGACAGGTCAGGCGCCTCGAGTTCGACGGGGATGCCGGCCTCGCGAAAGCGCAGGGCTGCGGCCTCGACGACGCCGGCGATTTCGGGGTCGACAGGCGTGACGCCCAGGTCGGGGGAAAAGCCGATGCGCCGGGGTGCCTGCCGGCTGGCCGCGGCCTGGGCGAATTGGCCGGGCACCACCGGCAGGGTCAGCGGATCGGTGCGGCATTCGCCCACCATCGCGTCCAGCATCAGCGCGGTGTCGCCTACGGTGCGGGCGATGGGCCCCAGCACGGCCAGGGTGTTGAAGGGCATCCCCTTGCGCCCGCGCGGCACCCGGCCCGGCGAGGGGCGCAGCCCGACAACCGAATTATAGGCCGCTGGCAGCCGGATCGACGAGCCGAGATCGGAGCCCGTGGCCATCCAGACCTCGCCCGTCGCCACCGAAACCGCCGCCCCGCCCGACGAACCTGCCGCCGTGCGCGAGGTGTCATAGGGGTTGCGAGTCGGTCCGAACAGCGCATTGATCGTGTTGGCGTTGAAGCCGAATTCGGGCGAGTTCGACTTGCCCATGGTGACGGCGCCATTGCCTTCCAGAATCTCGACCATGGGGCTGGATCGGGTGGGGACATGGTCCTCGAACACCACCGAGCCGCCGTTGGTGTGACGTACGCCCGCCACCTCGTCCAGATCCTTGACCGACATGGGCAGCCCGGCCAACATGGTGCCCCCTTGCGCGCCGGCGCCCGCCTGAGTCGCGTCTTGGCGGCGGGCCTGTTCGCGGGCGCGCTCGAAGCAGGTGATCGGCATGGCGTTGACCTGTGGCTCGACCTGTTCGATGCGGGCGATCGAGGCCTCGACCAGTTCCAGCGACGAGACGGCGCGGGATTTCAGCAGGGCGACCGCCTCGGTTGCAGTCAGCGACAAGAGGCTGGGATCAGCAGCGGGCATCGGCGGGCTCCGGCTTGGTGATAGGCATGGACAGCAGGTGAAAGGACAGGCACTTGCCATGTGCGTCCAGATGCAGGCTGGAATTGACTCCGCCGCCAAGGGCCCGTTCCAGGACGATGTTGAATCCGCCCAGCGATGGCAGGTCATAGCGGGTCACGCTGGCGGGCCGGCGCATGGCGAAATGCGCCATGATGCGGGCCTCGGTGATCTGCTCGGCCAGAAGGTCCCAATCCGCTGGGTCATAGGGGAACAGGCTGATGTTCAGCCGGTCGCCCTTGTCGCCGGCGCGGGCATGGGCCAGGTCGTGCAGTTTAAGGACGGATTCAGGCATCGGCAACCTCGGCATAGGCGATGGCGCTGGTCGTGACCAGATCGCGCGGAATCAGGATAGGTTCGGAGTTTAGGCGCTCGACCAAGCTGCGGCGCACGCCGCCGCCGCCGGCCGGGCCGCAAAGATACAGGCTCTCAACCTCGTCCAGCGCGGTTTGCGCCAGGTCGGGCCGGTCCGAGGCCACTGCCAACCGCAGCCGCACCTCGGGGATGGCGCCTGCATCGGCCACCGCGTCGCCGGCGACAGCGTTGACGCCGATCAGGTCGATGCGGTTTTCAGCAATGTCCAGGTCCCGCAGCCGGTCGCCCAGTACCTGGGCGGCCAGCCGGCCGCGGGGCAGGGCGTTCGGCCCGGCATAGGAAATCTCGGCCTCGCCCAGCCAGCCGCCGCGATAGCAGGCCATGGCCCGCAACATGCCCGGCCGTGGTCGGCCGCGCGCGCCGCTGACCCGGACACGGTCCGGCCCGGCCTGGGCCACTTGCACGGCGGTCAGGTCCAGCACCACGTCGGGCGTGATATAGCCTGCGGGATCGTCGATTTCATAAAGGATCTGCTCACGCACCGTGCGGGGGGTCACGCAGCCGCCGGTACCGACCGGCTTGGTGACGACAAAGCTGCCATCCGCAGCGACCTCGGCCAAGGGAAAGCCGATGCGGGCCAGGTCGGGCACCTCCTTGCGGCCGGGATCCGCGAAATAGCCACCGCTGACCTGCGCCGCGCATTCCAGGATATGCCCGCACAGGGTGCCGGCCGCCAGCAGATCCCAGTCCTGCCAACCCCAGCCCCAGGAATGGACCAGCGGCCCCAGGGTCAGCGAGGGGTCGGCAACGCGGCCCGTCACCACGATGTCGGCCCCCATCTCCAGCGCCTCAACGATCGACGAGGCGCCGATATAGGCATTGGCCGCAACCAAGTCGTAGTTCACCGGCCCGTCGTTCTGGCGGCGGCCCTGATCAAGCGCGGGGCGCGCGGGTCCGGCCATCACGTCGTCGCCGCAGACATGTACCAGCCGCGGCAGGGGCAATCCCAGTTCGCCGCACAGGTCGGCGATGCGGCGGCAGGCCCCTTGGGGATCGGCCGCGCCGAAATTGCCGATGATGCGGATGCCGTGGCGCAGGCAGATCTCCAGCACCGGACGCAGAAAGGTGTCGAGCCGCGGCAAATAGCCCGGCTCTCCCTTCATGCGTCGCAGCTGCGCCAAGGCGAGCGTCCGCTCGGCCAGGGTTTCATAGATCATGAACCGGGGGCCAGGCTTGCCGGCCAGCTCCTGGGCCACCGTCCGGCCGGCATCGGGCCGATCCCCGGCAAAGCCTGCGCCGCATCCGATATAGACTCGTTCCGTCGTCATTGCCGCCGTCCGTCATCTTTGTTGCCGCAAGACTAGACTCGGCCATTCAGAAACAACTAACGTAAATTCGTCATATATTAAGAAGAAATGGTCATGAATTACACCTTGCGGCAATTGACGGCTTTTCGGGCGATCGACCAGCATCGCAGCATCACCCGCGCGGCGCAGGAAATGGGCCTGACTCAATCGGGGCTTTCCGCGCTTTTGCGCGAGTTGGAAGCCGAGGCGGGCGAGGCGCTGTTTTCGCGCACCACCCGGCGGCTGGAGCCGACTGCGGCCGGCGCCGCCTTTCGTCCCCTGGCCCAACGGGTGCTGCTGGAGGCCGAGGCGCTGGACAGCGAATTCCGCGACTTTCGCAGTGGGCGGCGCGGGCTGGTGCGGCTGGGGCTTTTGCCCTCGCTGTCGGCCATCGTGCTGCCCGAATTGCTGCGCGCGTTCCGCCAGAGCCATCCGCTGGTCCAGGTGGACCTGGTCGAGGCCCATGCCGGCACCCTGTTAGACTTGGTTGGCCAAGGCGCGCTGTCCATGGCGCTTGGCACCGCCTTTGCGCAGGCGCCGCATCTGCGCCACGAACACCTGTGGCAGGACGAGATCGTCGTTGTCCTGCCCCAGGGGCAGGGGATCGATGCCGCGGAGCCGATGCAGTGGTGCCAGCTCGCCGGTCATGATTTCGTGGCGATCAAGGACAGCGCCAGCCTGCGCACCCTGTCGGATGCCGGTTTCCAAATCTCGGGCACCAGGCCCCGCTCGATGATTGAGGTCGGTTCGATGACGACGGCCATCGCTTTCGTGCGGGCGGGGTTCGGCTGCACGATTCTGCCGCGCTCGGCCCTGGGGATGCTGGCTGCGGAGCGGCTGGAGATTCGCCGGCTGGTCGACCCGGCCCTGGCGCGCACCATCGCGATGATAACTCCGCAGCAGTTGCCCACCGCGGCGGCTGCGGATTTCCGCGACCTGGTGCTGCGCAAGGCCGCGGGCCGGGCTGCGTGACGCTCTGCGGTGGTAGCTGACCGACCTGGCCCGCGCCCGCCTCTTGCCCGCCGCGCGGTTGCCTGCGGAGGTGGCCGCTATTGGCAGCGCCGTCACCTATTGGCGACGAACCGCCGTAGCCGCCGATGAACCGTTCGATCCGCGCGGCATCGCCCGCCCCTTGCCGGTTCGCGGCCAGAGGCCAGATGGCCAGCCTGCCGGGATCAGAGCCTGACGCCTTTTTACGACGACCCGTGCCGCCCCGAAGCTGGTTTCGGTCGAAAACCGGGCGATTTCTGACTTTTTCGGCAGGTTGCCCATTCCGCTTTGCCGGTCCAATCCTTGGCTCCAGCCGATCTCCTTCGGCTTTTGTGGCATCTCGAGTGTAATAGGTCTGGTTTTGGTATCTTATCTCGTGGCTTTGGTTCTGTTTGCCTTGTCCGCCGCCGGCACCCACCTTGCCCTGGCCGGCCCGTCAGCAGGCCCCGTCAGTCCGCCGCACCCGGCCGATCCTTCCCATCCGGTCATCCCCGTCTCGCCCCACAGCGTCCCCGAAATCGACCTGTTCGCGGGCACCTCCGTCCTGATGATCGCCGTTATCGTCGGATTGCTGCTTTGGGAACGGCGCCGGCGCACGGCGCAGCGGTGACCCACGGCACCGGCGCCTTGAAAGCCGTCCCGGATGGCAAAGCCGCGCCGAAATCCGGGCGCCGTCCCCTGTCAAAGCGGCCGTTCTTCGAGCTTGGCTGGCATCGGCTCGGCTTTTTCGGTGCGCTATTGCTGGGCGAGTTGCTGATCGTCTGCTTCTGCTACCAGTTCCTGATGGATATCGAATGCTCCCGCTTTCAAAGACCGCAAACCTGCCTTGCGGTGCGGGAGGGGATGGGACGCCTGCTCGCCCTGGCGTTGCTTTGTGGACTGACCGTGACCGCGCGACGGCGCCTTTTCAGCTTCCTGGGCAGAGGTGGTGTCGGTCCCGCCGGCCTGCGGTTTGGGCTCGCGACCGCCGCGATGCTGGCGGGTCTTGCAATCATGCTGCTGCCGGCGGTCCGGCCCGGCATGACCGCCGGCTTGGCGCCGCTGGCACTGGCCCTTGTCGCCGGGGCGGCCATTTCGGTTTCGGCGGCGCTGATCGGCACCGCCCCCGTGGCTTGCTGGCTTGCGGTTCTGCGCCGGGGCGATCCCTGGCTGGGGCTGGCCGCCGTTATCGCGCTGCTCTCGCCCGAACTGACGGGGTTGTTCAACGGGACCTGGGGCTGGCCGCCGCTGACCTCCGCGACTTTTGACCTGGTGCGGGTCGGGCTCTCCCTGTTTTCGGGAAGGATCGTCTCCGTGCCGGGCGAGATGGTGATCGGCTTCGACCAATTTTTCATCCGGATAGGCGAACCCTGCTCGGGCATGCAGGGCTTTGCGCTCATCTCCCTGGCGATGGCCGGCTTCATCGTTCTTGAACGGCGGCGCCTTCGCCTGCCTTTCGCGCTGGTGCTGTTCCCGATAGGGCTGTTCGCCAGTTTCGGCCTCAACGTGGTGCGGATCACGGCGCTGGTCTGGATTGGGGCGCGGATATCGCCCGATCTGGCGGTCAATGCCTTTCACAGCTATGCAGGCTGGCTGTTGTTCACCCTGCTGAGCCTTGCATTGATGGGTGCGGCCCATCTCGTTCCGGCGCTTTGGCACAGCGAAGATGGCGACCCGGCGCCCGGCGGCGGCACGCGGATCGGTTCTTTCCGCGCCGATCCCGTCAGCGCGATGTTGTGGCCGCTGGTGGCATTGCTGCTTTCGGGGCTGGTCGTGGCGACATTCTTCACGAATCCCGAGGCCGCCTACCCGTATCGGGTGCCGGCGATGTGCGCGGGCCTTGCCTTGTTCCTTCCGGTCTGGGCCAGGCTCGACTGGCGCTTCGATCCGCTGTCCGTACTGGCCGGCATCGCGGTCGGCATTCTCTGGATCGTCGCCGGGACCGCTGCGGGAGTCGAGGCCGCATCCCCGCCCTTTGCCGGGCAGGGACTGCCGGCGATGGTATGGATCGTCTTGCGACTTGTCGGCACCGTGTTTCTGGTTCCCTTGATCGAAGAGGCGGCCTTCCGGGCCTATCTGCTGGGCCATTTGCTGAAACTGCCCGGTCCAGCGGGAAAGGCGGCGGCCGCTCTGGTTTCCTCTGCTGCCTTCGCGATGCTTCACGACAACGGAGCCGCGGCCTTCGTCGCCGGCCTGGCCTTTGCCGCGGTCTATTATCGGCATGGCAAGCTGACCGATGCGGTATGGGCGCATGCATCCGCCAATCTCGTCGTCTTCGCAACCGCGGCGACGACCGGAAACTGGGCATTGATCTGAGCAAAGATGGCGGTTGAGCTGAATGCGCAGCCAAGCCTGACCCAGGCCCGGAACCCGGATGACATTGCTCCTCTGGCGCTTTCAACCCGGCCGGGATCCAATCCCGGCCGGATCGGCCAAGGGCAAGGTTTTTCGCCGCTTACGTTTCAACCGGCGAATGCCGGGGCGCACAGCAGGATTGCCCGGCCTCTTGCAGAAGCACCCCGTATTTGTCGGAGAATTCTTCGGCGCTATGTTCATCCAGCGAACCGCCCAGGGTTATGGCGCCCACGGGGCGGTCGTGTTCGTTCATGATCGGCACGCCGATCGCATATTCATGGCGTCGGAACTGGCGCGCCGCCAGGGAGTGCCCGCGGATGCGCGTCTCTTCGACGGCCCGCATCACCTCGTCCAGCGTGGTGAAGGTGTCCGGCGTAAAGGGTGTCATGTCCGAGCGGCCGACGATGTCGGCGATTTCGTCATCGGCAAGCCGCGACAGGATCGCAAGGCCGCCCGCGGTGCAATAGGTGGGAACCGCATTCCCGGTCAGCGTGCCGACGAATATCTCGTTCTTATAGGGCATGCGAACGGCATAGATGATCTTGGTGTCGTCCCATAGCGACAGGTCCACGCGCTCGCCGGTGCGGCGCCGCAACTCCAGCAGAACCGGGGTCGCCTTCTGGCAGATCGGGTTCAGCCGCAGGCTGGAATGGGCCATCGTCAGCAGACGATTCCCGGGAAGATAGCCGCGGTCTTCGGGGTCGCGGACGACCATACCCAACTGGACCAGCGTATGGACAATGCGTTGTGTCGCACTGCGGTCCAATCCGGCAATCTGGGAAATTTCACTGAGCGACAGCGGCTTCGTCACCAGATCGAAGGCGGACAGCACCGCCACCGCCCGCGCCGCCGCACGCACGAAAAGCGGATCTTCCGAGAATCTGTCGGCTTCCCGAGGGTCAAATGTCGAGATGTGCAACATATTGCGGAACATGCGTGGCCTCGTCCTCCCGAAAATTACCGATTGACAGCAGGGGACACTGCCGCCATAGTTTCAATACACTTGTATCGACTAACGATACTTATGAATTGATCTCGCGTCAAGAAGATGTGAACCCGCCAAGACGCGATCTGCGTCGATCCAGCCGGATCGGATCGGCCCGTTGCATTTGTGGCCCGGCCTTTTCAGAGGGCCGGGGCGCCGTTGGGAACTGACGCATCGGCGGCCAGCTGCGGCGGCGGTTTGAAAATCGCAGGGATGCCGGCTTGCCCGCTCCCGATGGCGGGCCCTTTCAATCTCCGACCCCAGAAGCGGAGAGAAATGGTCCGTCGCAAAGCTCCGCTTGCCGGTGGGGCGATACCGCATTTGGGTCAATGGCGCCGGCAGGGCCGGACCGGCCTTCAAAACACAACAGTGGAGCCTTCGATGGATGACAACATGAATGTGATCGGGCCCTCGACCGTCGGCGCGACGGCCCCGGCCTGCCGGGGCCTTGCGCAGGGGCGTCGCGGCTTTCTGATCGGCGCGGCCGCCGTCATCGGTGCCGGCCTGAGCGGCTTGCCGGCCTTTGCGCAGGACAAGCCGGTCCGGGGCGGCGCGCTGAAACTGGGGCTTGGCGGCACGGCCTCGACCGACTCGCTGGATCCGGCGACCTACCAGACCATGTTCCATGTCGTCCTGGCGCGAAGCTGGGGCGACACATTGGTCGAAACCCATCCCGAAACGGGCGTCGCCGTGCCCTCGCTGGCGGAAAGCTGGGAGGATGGCGAAAACGGCAAGGTCTGGAGTTTCCGCATCCGCAAGGGCGTGCAGTTCCATGACGGCCGCAGCCTGACCGTGAACGACGCGGTCCGTTCGCTGCAGCGTCATTCCGATTCCCGGTCCAAGTCCGGTGCGCTGGGATATCTGAGCGATATCGATTCGATCGGTGCCGACGGCGACAATATGGTCATCAGGCTGAAATCGGCCAATGCCGACCTGCCGATGATCCTGTCCATGTATAATCTGGTCATCCAGCCCGATGGCGGTTTCGATGCGGTTTCGGCAGGTATCGGGACCGGCCCCTATATCGTCGAGAGCTACGATCCCGGTGTCCGTGCGCTACTGAAGAAAAACCCGAACGATTGGCGAAGCGACCGTGGTCACGTCGATTCGGTCGAGCTTCTGGCGATGAACGACGTGTCTGCCCGGACGGCGGCGCTGGCCTCTGGCCAGGTGCATCTGATCAACCAGCTGAACCCGAATACGGTCAGCATGCTCGAACGCATGGGGCGCGTGCAGATCATCAACCAGCCGGGCCGGTTGCATTACACCATGCCCATGATCGGCAACAAGGCGCCGTTCGACAATAACGACCTGCGTCTGGCGATGAAATATGCCATCGACCGCGAGGCCGTGCTGAAGCAGGTTCTGGGCGGATACGGCACGATCGGCAACGATATTCCCGTCAATGCCGCCTATGACGGCTTTCCCCAGGACTTGCCGCAGCGCCCTTATGACCCGGACAAGGCGGCATTCCATTTCAGGAAGTCCGGCTTTGACGGCACCATCCAGCTGAGTGCGGCGGATGTCTTTGCAGGCGGTGTCGATCTGGCGCTGATGTTCCAGCAAAGCGCGCGCAAGGCGGGGATCGCGGTTGACGTGCAGCGCGTGCCGCAGGACGGCTATTGGAGCAATGTCTGGCGCGTGAAGCCGTTCTACCTGTCCTATTACGGCTCGCGCCTGACCCAGGACATGATCTATTCGATGGAGTTCAGCAAGCATTCGGCCTCGAACGAATGCTTCTTCGACAATGACGAATTCGAAAAGCTGCTGGTCGATGCGCGCGGCACTTCGGACCGGACGTTGCGCAACGAGATCTATGGCCGGATCGCGCGTATCGTGCATGACCAGGCCGGTGCGATCATCCCGGTATTCGCAAACTTCATCAGCGCCGCAAGCCCGCAGCTGAAGGGGTATACCTCGGATGTGGGGAACGACCTGCTCAACGGCTATGTCGCCTCGCGCGTCTGGCTGGAAGCGTAGAAAAGCGTAAGAAAATGGACGATATGACCGTGATGGACGCCGCCGCGATCGACGCAGCCGTGCGCGATATCTTCAAACATTCGGTGATCTGGGACGGGCATTCGGGCTTCATGCCCGATCCCGCCGCCGATCTGCACGAATTGTCGCGCTGGCGCGATGCCGGCGTGAACTATCTGTCGGTCGACGTGGGGTTCGACGCGCTGGACTGGCACAGCGCCATCCGCACCATCGCCGCATTCCGCCGCTTCATCGCCCGGAACGGGGACAAGTATGCGCTGGTCGCAACGGTTCACGACATCCACCGCGCGAAGGCCGAGGGCAAGATGGCCATTACATTCGACCTGGAAGGCGCCAATGCGCTGGACGGCCGGATCGAGATGGTCGAGCTTTACCATCGCCTCGGCGTGCGCCAGATCCTGTTCGCCTATAACCGCAACAATCTGGCTGGCGGCGGCTGCCACGATGCCGATACCGGCCTGACGCGGTTCGGCCGCGACATGGTGGACGAGATGAACCGGCTGGGCATGTTCATCGACGTGACGCATTGCGGCTATCGCACCTCGATGGATGCGATGGAATATTCCTCTCAGCCGGTGATCTTCTCGCATTCCAACCCCCGGGCGCTCAAGGAACACGAGCGCAACATCTCGGACGAACAGGCGCGCGCCTGCGCCGCGACCGGCGGTCTGGTGGGCGTGGTCGGGTTGGAAAACTTTCTGGGCGACGATGCGCGGCCCGAGACGATCGCGGAGCATATCTGTTATTGGGCCGACCTGATCGGCCCTGAACATGTCGGGATTTCGCTGGATCATTCCTTCGAGGTCGATGTGCCTCACGCCCATGCGATGTTCGAGACCTTTCCCGAATACTGGCCGCTGTCGCAAGGCTACGGCAAAAAGGACCGCCAGCAGGCGCATCCGCGCAACCTGGCCGAAATTGCCGCGATCTTGCTGAAAAGAGGCATGGCCGTGCGCGATGTCGAGGCGATCTTCGGGGGCAATTTCATGCGCCTGGCAGCCCGGATCTGGCGCTGACGCGGCGGCCGCGTGATCGACAGAGCAGAAGGAACGCCCATGTATCCCTTAATCCTGCGGCGCATATTGCTGAGCGTTGCCCTGCTCTTTGCCGTTTCGGTTCTGATCTTCCTGGGCCTGAACGCGCTGCCGGGCGATTTTGCCGCAACCTATCTGGGGCAGTCTGCGACACCGCAGGCCATCGCCAACATGCGCGCCGAACTGGGGCTCGACCAGCCCGCGACCCTGCGCTATGCCGAATGGCTGTGGGGCGCCGTTCGGGGCGATTTCGGCAATTCCTGGGCCAGTGGCGGCTCGATCACCGCCCAGATCGGCGCGCGCCTTGGAAATACGCTGTTTCTGGCCGCGGTGGCCGCGGTGGTCGCGGTGCCCCTGGCGATCGCCCTAGGCATGATCTCGGTGCTTTATCGCAACCGCTGGCCGGACAGGCTGATTTCGGTCGTTTCGCTGACCGCGATCTCGTTGCCCGAATTCTTCGTGGGCTACCTGCTGGTGCTGGTCTTCTCTGTCCGGCTCGGCGTCTCGACCTTTCCCTCGACCGTATATGAGGGCATGGATTTCTGGCAACGGCTTTCGGCGGTGCTGCTGCCGGCCGCAACGCTGGTCTTCGGCATATTCGCCCATATGATGCGCATGACGCGCGCCGCCATCCTGCAGGTGATGACCTCGCCCTATATGGAAACGGCCGAGTTGAAGGGCGTGCCGGCATTGGCAGCGATCTGGCGCCATGCCGCGCCGAACGCCCTGGCCCCGATCATCAATGTCGTGGCGCTGAACCTGGCCTATCTGGTGGTGGGGGTCGTCGTCGTCGAGGTCGTTTTCGTCTATCCCGGCATGGGCCAATACATGGTTGACGCGGTCACGTTGCGCGACATGCCGGTGGTGCAGGCCTGCGGCCTGGTCTTTTCGGCCATATTCATCTTTCTCAATATGTTGGCCGACATCCTGTCCATCATGGTGAACCCGAAAATGAGGCATCCCAGATGAACGCCTTGCGTCTTCCCCTTTCGGCATGGATCGGGCTTTGCGGGATCGCCGTCTTTGCCTTTTGCGCGCTGTTCGCTCCGCTGATTTCGCCCCATGCGCCGGACGCGGTGATGGGCGGTGTCTGGCAGGCCCCGGATCGCACCTATCTGCTGGGCCTGGACAATCTGGGCCGGGATCTGATGTCGCGCATGATCTACGGCGCGCGCACTACGCTTGCGGTCGCGCTGACCGCAACGGTCGCCGCCTTTGTCATGGGCGTCGTGCTGAGCTTTCTGGCCGCGGCCTGCGGCGGCATCGTGGACATGGTCCTGTCGCGCATCAACGATGTGATGATGTCATTGCCGACGCTGATCTTCGCCTTGGTCGTTCTGGCAATTCTGCCGCAGAATGTCTTTGTGCTGATCAGCGTCATGGCCGTTCTGGGGGCAACGCGGGTCTTTCGCCTGGGCCGTGCCGTCGCGATGGACATTGCCGTGATGGAATATACCGAGGCGGCCCGTCTGCGCGGCGAAGGCGTCTGGTGGATCGTCCGGCGCGAGTTCCTGCCCAATACGCTTTCGCCGCTACTGGCCGAGTTCGGGCTGCGCTTTTCCTTTGCCGTGCTGTTTCTGTCCACCTTGTCCTTTCTGGGCCTGGGCATCCAGCCACCGGCCGCCGACTGGGGCGGGATGGTCAAGGAAAACAAGGACGGCATCATCTTCGGCGTTTCGGCGGCGCTTATTCCGGGGGGCGCCATCGCCGTGCTGACGATCTGCGTCAATCTCGTGACCGACTGGATACTCAGGCGCACCTCCAGCCTGAAGGGAGGGCGGGGCGATGCCTGAACTGCTTGAAATCCGCGACCTTCGGATCAGCGCCACGACCTATCCTCCGGGCGGAAGGCCGCTTCAGGTCACCATCGTCGAAGGCATCTCCTTCGACTTGGCCCGCGGCAAGGTTCTGGGTCTGATCGGGGAATCCGGGGCCGGGAAATCGACCATCGGCCTGTCGTCAATGGCCTATGGCAGGGGGGACATCCGGATCACCGGCGGCTCGGTCAGGCTTGAAGGCAAGGAGCTGCTTTCCGCCTCGCCGCGAGAGATCCGCCGTATCCGCGGCGCGCGCGTCTGCTATGTCGCGCAATCCGCCGCCGCCGCCTTCAATCCCGCGCATCGGCTGATGCGGCAGGTGATCGAAGCCTCGGTCCGACACCGCCTGATGACCGAGGCCGAGGCTCGCGCCCGCGCGGTTGAGCTGTTTCGCACCCTGGGCCTGCCGGATCCCGAAACCTTCGGGGACCGTTATCCGCACCAGGTCTCGGGCGGGCAGTTGCAGCGCGCAATGACCGCGATGGCGCTGTGCCCACGTCCCGAACTGATCGTCTTTGACGAACCGACCACCGCGCTGGACGTGACGACGCAGCTCGACGTTCTGGCCGCGATCAAGCATGCGATCCGCGAAACCGGCGTTGCCGCGCTTTATATCTCCCACGATCTGGCGGTCGTGGCGCAGGTGGCCGACGACATTCTGGTGCTTCGCCATGGCAAGATGGTCGAGATGGGCCCGGTCGGGCAGGTGATCCGTGACCCGCATGCGGCCTATACGCGGGATCTGCTCGATGCGCAGGAAACCGGCAAGCCGGAGACCGCCGCGAATGCCGAAACCGTGCTGAAAGCCGAGGGGGTGCGCGCGGGCTACGGCTCTGGCCCGGATGTGGTGTGCGACATCTCGTTTGCATTGCCCAGGGGCCAGACACTCGCCATCGTCGGTGAAAGCGGGTCGGGCAAGTCCAGCCTGGCACGGGTGTTGACCGGGCTTCTGCCCGCCCGGGCCGGCAAGATCACCTTTGCCGGGACGGCTTTGCCGCCGCGCCTGGGTCAGCGCAATCGCGACACCCTGCGCCGGATGCAATTGATCTATCAGATCGCGGATACCGCCTTGAATCCGCGCCAGACCGTGGGCGAGATCATCGGGCGGCCGCTGGCCTTTTATGGTGGGCTGCGCGGCAAGGCGGGACGTGCCCGCGTCGTCGAATTGCTGGAGCAGATCGAGATGGGCGAGCAGTTCATCGACCGCTATCCGGCCGAGCTGTCCGGGGGGCAGAAGCAGCGCGTGGCCATCGCCCGCGCGCTGGCCGCCGAGCCCGAGGTGATACTATGCGATGAGCCGACATCGGCGCTGGATCCGCTGGTCGCCAAGGGCGTGCTGGAGCTTTTGCTGAAATTGCAGCGCGAAAAGGCCCTGTCCTATGTTTTCATCACTCATGACATCGCCATCGTCCGCGCCATTGCCGACAGCGTTGCGGTGATGCGCAACGGCAAGATGGTCCGTTACGGCCCGCGCTCGACCGTGCTGGCACCGCCCTTCGACGATTACACCGACCTGCTGCTGAAATCGGTGCCGCAGATGCAGCCCGGCTGGCTGGAAACGGCAATCGCGGGACGCAAGCTGGCCGCCGCGGGAAATTGAGGCCCGCCCGAAGCCGAAATACCGAACAATCGAGGGAAAGAGCCATGACCGGCACAGAGTTGTGGAGACTCGGGGCCTGCGAGATCGCCGAGTTGCTGCGCATTGGCGCATGCTCGGCGCAAGAGGTGACCGAGGCCGCAGTCACGCGGATGCGCGCGGTGAATCCGGGCCTGAACGCGGTGGTGGACGATCTGGGCGATGCCGCCATGGACGAGGCCGCCACCCTGGATGCGAAAATGGCGGATCGGGGTCCGGTCGGGCTGCTGCATGGCGTGCCGGTGACGGTCAAGATCAATATAGACCAGAAAGGCCGCGCGACATCCAACGGCGTGGCGGCATTTCGGGATATCGTCGCGACCGAGGATTCCCCGGTGGTCCGGAATCTGCGCAATGCGGGTGCGATCATCATTGGGCGCACGAACACGCCGGAATTTTCCTTCCGTCCGTCGACCGACAATCCGGCATTCGGCCGGACGGTGAATCCCTGGAACGAAAAGAAATCGCCGGGCGGTTCCTCAGGGGGGGCAGCGGTCGCGGTGATCTCGGGCATGGGCGCCCTGGCCCATGGGAACGACCTTGGCGGCTCGTTGCGCTATCCCGCAGCTGCAACGGGCGCGGTGACGGTCAAGCCGGGCCTGGGCCGGGTTCCTGCCTGCAATCCCTCGGCCCGCAAGGAACGCGGGTTGCTGGCGCAGCTCATGTCCGCGCAAGGTGTTCTGGGGCGCGAGGTCAGGGACGTGCGCCTGGGACTGAACGCGCTGATGGCCTATGATCCGCGCGACCCCTGGATGGTGCCCTTGGGTCTGGAAACGGGGCTGCCCAAGCTGCCCCGCCGGGTGGCGATAGCGCGCGACGGGCTGGGTTTCGGGCTGCATCCTTCGGTCGATCAGGCGTTGACGACGGCGGCCCGGGCATTGGCTGCCGCCGGCTACGAGGTCGAGGAACTCGAACCGCCGCATGTGCGCGAATGCGGGGATTTCGGTTTCCGCGCACTGATGACCGAATCGCTGGCGCTGATGCGCGACGACATGACCACCCATGGCAGCGGGGCCATCAACCGGATATTTCACGATCATCTCGCGGTTTTTCCGCCGTTTGCCGGCGACGAGATGTTGCAGGCCATGGGACAAAGGAGCCGGTTCGTTCGGGACTGGCAGCTTTTCCTGGAGCATCATCCGCTGGTGCTGACGCCTTTCCTGCTGCACCCGATCCACGACTGGAATCGGGATGCCGAGGGGGTCCAGGGCGCGCGCGAGGTGCTGGGCCGCGGCCAATACAGCTTTGCGATCAACTTTCTGGGGCTGCCGGCGGGCCATGTCACGGCCGGGTTCCACGAAGGCATGCCGGTGGGGGTGCAGATCGTCGGCCGCCGGTTTCGCGAAGACATGATCCTTGACGCGCTGGGCGCGATCGAGGCGCAGGTCGGCCCCGCGGCGCCTCGGCTCGGGCTGGGTGATTGAGCCATTCCCCAAGGAACCGGCGATGGCGGGCCGGTCCCGTCCGCCCGGTCCCTGTCGCGGTTGCCTGTCATCAAAAATTCACGCGGGCGCGGGTGGACAGTCCGGCTTTCTCTCGGATATTTGTCTAGTTGTATAGTGGCTTTGCAACCAGGTCCGGCGCGCGGGCCGTCTGCGGCAGGGGCCGCGGACGACAAGAGCTGCGGGGACATGGGGCTGCGGAAAAGGGATGGGCAATGCCTGAACAGGATCCGAACGGGCCGGTCATCGGCCGGGACTGCGATATCGTGAATTCGCGCTTTGCCGGCTTTACCAAGATCGGCGACATGACGCGGGTCCTGAACTCGGAATTCGGCGCCTACAGCTATTGCGACCGGCTTTGCGACATCGCCAATGCGACGGTGGGCAAGTTCTCGAGCATCGCCGCGCAGGTGCGCATCGGCGCGACCGATCACCCGCTCGACCGTGCGAGCCTGCACCATTTCACCTATCGCCAGGATTACTACTTCGACGGCACGGGGCCCTGGCCAGAGCATTGGGAGCGCCGCGATGCCCGCCGCGCCGCGATCGGGCACGATACCTGGCTGGGCCATGCCGCGATGGTCAAGCCCGGGGTCAGCCTGGGGCATGGGGCGGTGGTCGCCGCCGGCGCGATCGTGACCAGGGACGTGCCGCCCTATGCCATCGTTGCCGGAAATCCGGCCCGTATCCTGCGCTTTCGCCTGCCCGAGGACCTGGCGCGGCGGATGATCGCGCTGGCCTGGTGGGATTGGGACAATGCCACCCTGCAGGCGCGGATCGAGGATTTCCGGCGCCTGCCGGTCGCGGATTTCCTCGACAAATACGAGGGGTAAGGCGCCACCCGCCACTTGGCCGCCCGTCCGCGGAGACGGAGGTCGCGCGTCGCCGATGGCGGCGGGCGACGCGCGGCCGGTCAGTCCTCGTCTTGTGCGGCGGCCTCGACCGGGTTGACCATCGCGTCGAGGATGCCGGGCAGGTCGATGACCCCGGCCAATGTCCCGTCGCCTTCGCGCACCTGCGCCGTCGAGACGCCGGCCTTGGTCATGCGCCGCGCCACCAGGTCCAGCCGCGACCGCGCCTTGACCGTGAAGCCGGGCAATTCGCCGCCCTCGGGCAGGGGGGTGGCGATGGTGCGCGCCTCGATGATGCGGCCGCGATTCACCTCGCGCACGAAATCGGCGATATAGTCGTTGGCGGGGCGCAGCACGATTTCCTGGCCGTTGCCGACCTGTTCCATCGCCCCGTCGCGCAGAATCGCGATCTTGTCGCCCAGCCGCAGCGCCTCGTCGAGGTCATGGGTGATGAAGATGATGGTCTTGCGCAATTCCTGCTGCAATTCCAGCAAGATCGCCTGCATGTCCATGCGGATCAGCGGGTCCAGCGCCGAAAATGCCTCGTCCATCAGCAGGATCTCGGCATCGTTGGTCAGCGCCCGTGCCAGCCCGACGCGCTGCTGCATGCCGCCGGAAAGCTGGCGGGGATAATAGTCCTCGTAGCCCTCCAGGCCGACGCGGCCGATCCAGTGCCGGGCGCGTTCCTCGGCCTCGGCGACGCCGCGGATGTCCAGCCCATAGGCGACATTGCGCAGCACGGTGCGATGCGGCAGCAGCGCGAATTTCTGGAACACCATCGCCGTCCTTTGCCGCCGGAATTCGCGCAGCTGCGCCGGCGTCATGGTCACCACGTCCTGGCCGTCATACAGCACCTGCCCGGATGTGGGTCGGATCAGCCCGTTTATATGCCGGATGAGCGTCGATTTGCCCGAGCCGGACAGGCCCATGATCACGGTGATCCGGCCCCGGGGGATGGTCAGGTTGATGTCCTGCAACCCCAGGACGTGGTTGTGGCGGTCGTTCAGCTCGGCCTTGGTCAGCCCGTCCTTGACCGCCTGGACATGGCGCCCGGCCTCGGGGCCGAAAATCTTGTAAAGGTCGCGGATCTCGATGTCGTGCTTGCCCGATTCGGTCATTTCCCGGCCTCCGCATGTTTTTGCAGCCGCTTGCCATAGGCCTGGGTTGTGCGGTCCATGATGATGGCGATGGCGACGATGGCCAGCCCGTTCATCACCCCCATGGTGAAATATTGCTGGTTGATCGCTTGCAGCACCGGCTGGCCCAGCCCGCGCACGCCGATCATCGAGGCGATGACGACCATGGCCAGGCTCATCATGATGGTCTGGTTCACCCCGGCCATGATCGTCGGCAGCGCCAGCGGCAATTGCACGTCGCGCATCTTTTGCCAGCTGGACGAGCCGAAGGCCTCGGCCGCCTCCAGCACGTCGGGCGCCACCTGGCGGATGCCCAGATTGGTCAGCCGGATGATCGGCGGGATGGCATAGATCACCACCGCGATCACGCCGGGCACCTTGCCCAGGCCAAAGATCATCACCACCGGGATCAGATAGACAAAGCTGGGCATGGTCTGCATCATGTCGAGGATGGGCGTCACCATCATGTTCATGCGGTTCGACTGCGCCATGAGAATGCCGATGGGAATGCCCAGCACCACGGCGATCAGGGTGCAGACCGCGACCATGGCGACGGTGCGCATCGTGTCCTCCCACATGCCGAAATACCCGACCAGCAGCAGCGCCGCCACCGATCCCAGCGCGATCCTCCAGCTGCGGCTGAGCAGCCAGATCCCCAGCGCCAGCACGGCCAGGACCAGCATCCAGGGCGATCGGATCAGCAGGTTCTCGATAAAGGTCAGCAGGTCTTGCAGCGGCGAGAACGCCGCCTCCAGCGTGTCGCCCCAGGCGCGGGTAAAGTCCCGAAAGGCGCCGTCGATCGTCTGGCGCATCACGCGCAGGTTCCCGCGGCTCATTTCCGGGAATTGGATCAGGTCCATGTCGTTCGTCCTTTGGAAATGGAAATGGGCAAGGCCGCGGCGGCGACCTTGCCCCGTCAGGCGTGCATGCGCGGGTTACAGCGCCGCCTTGACCTTTTCGGCGATCTCGGCGGGGATCCAGCCGGCCCAGACATCCTCGTGCCGTTCCAGGAACTCATAGGCCGCATCCTCGTTGCTGGCCTGGTTCTCGACCATCCATGCCAGCATTTCGTTCACGGTGTCGTTGCTCCAGGACCGCTTTTCGACATATTCCATGGCCGGGCCGGCCTTTTGCGCGAATTCGCTGGTCACGGCGGTATAGACGTCCGAGACCGGCCATTCGGTGACCTGCGGATCGGCGCAATCGGGCTTGACCATGCAAGTGTCCCAGCGTTCGCGGTCGAAATCGGCCTGGAGATCCAGCTTGGTCATCTCGTATTGGCCCAGGATCGCGGTGGGTGCCCAGTAATAGCCCAGCCAGCCTTCCTTGCGGTTCGCGGCGCGCGCGATCGAGCCGTCCAGCGCCGCGGCCGAGCCGGAATCGACCAGCTCGAAGCCGCGTTCCTCGGCCTTGGCGCCCAGGAACTGGTTGCGGTTGATCGCCTGGCAGGCCCAGCCCGAGGGGCAGCCGAACCAGGCGCCCTTGCTGCTGTCCTCGGCGCCGGGGAACAGTTCGGGATGGGCCAGCGCATCCTCGAGCGTGCGGATGCCGTGTTCCTCGGCCAGCCAGCTGGGCACCCAGATGCCCTCGATGCCGCCATCCGACAGGATCTGCGAGGCAATCACGATCCGGCCCTCGTCCACCGCCTGGTCCAGCGGTTCCTTGACGGCATTGACCCACAGCTCGGGGGCCATGTCCGGTTCGCCCTTTTCGTTCATCGAGGTAAAGGTGGGCATGGTGTCGCCCGCGACCAGGGCCACGTCGCAGCCGTAGCCTTCTTCCAGGATGATCTTGTCGACCCAGGCTGCCAGTCCGGCCGAGGCCCAGTTCATCTCGGCCACGGTGATGCTGCCGCATTCATCATCCGCCGCAAGGGCGGGGGCGGCCACAGCGAAAAAGGCAAGCGTAGTCGAAGCAAGAAATTTGCCCATCAAACGATATCTCCGGATTTTCAGCGCGCGCGCATGATGCGGCGCAGGGGGGAAGCGAAACCGACCGGCGCGTGGGTCCGGTCACCTCCGCGGGTCGGTTGCGACCCTGTTGCATGGAATGGGGCAGGGGCCCCGATTTCGGTGGCCAGTATTATACAGCCCGGTTCCGAAAGTTCAAACAAACTCCGGTCCAAGGGCCGGAACGGCCCCCGGCAGGCGCCGACGGGCCGTGGAATTCCTGGCCTGGACCGCGCCGGCCGCGACCCTTGGCCGCATCGGCAGGACCGACGGCGCCGGTGCCGGCAGCCGGTGCCCGGCCAGGCCGGCCGGTGCCGAAATGCTGCCGCCCCGCCCGCCCGGCCGGGTGCGCACCACGCCCGGATCGGGCCGGATCGGGCATTGCAAGTCCCGGCGACTCCCTCTATTACGAGATGTAATAACATTACATACTGAGGATCCCATGCCAGCCAGCCGTCCTTCCGGCGACCAGCGCCTTCCCGTCACCGTCCTGTCCGGCTTTCTGGGGGCGGGCAAGACGACGCTGTTGAACCATGTCCTGAACAATCGCGACGGCCGCCGCGTCGCCGTCATCGTCAACGACATGTCCGAGGTGAATATCGACGCCGACCTGGTGCGCGGCGGCACCGAATTGTCGCGGGCCGAGGAAAAGCTGGTCGAGATGACCAATGGCTGCATCTGCTGCACCCTGCGCGACGATCTGCTGGTCGAGGTGCGCCGCCTGGCCCGCGAGGGGCGCTTTGACTATCTGCTGATCGAATCCACCGGCATCGCCGAACCGCTGCCGGTCGCCGCCACCTTCGACTTTCGCGACCGGAACGGCGACAGCCTTTCGGATGTCGCGCGGCTGGATACCATGGTCACGGTGGTCGATGCGGTCAACCTGACGCGCGATTTCTCCAGCCATGACTTTATCGCCGATCGCGGCGAATCGCTGGGCGATGGGGATGAACGCACATTGGTCAACCTGCTGACCGACCAGATGGAATTCGCCGATGTGATCGTGCTGAACAAGGTGACCGATGCCGGTCCGGTCCGGGTCCGGCAGGCGCGGCAGATCATCCGCGCCCTCAATCCCGATGCCCGCATCGTCGAAACCGATTTCGGCAAGGTCGCGGCCGCGGACATCTTCGATACCGGCCTGTTCGATTTCGACCGGGCACATGAACATCCGCTCTGGGCCAAGGAGCTGTACGGTTTCGCCAACCACGTCCCCGAGACCGAGGAATACGGCATATCCTCGTTCGTCTATCACACGCGTCGGCCTTTCGATCCGGTCAAGGTCGAGGCGGTGCTTTCCGGCGACCTGCCGGGGGTGATCCGCGCCAAGGGACATTTCTGGATCGCCACCCGGCCGGACTGGGCGGTGGAATTCAGCCTTGCCGGGGCCAGCGCCTCGGTCACGCCGCTGGGGCGCTGGTGGGCCAGCGTGCCGGCCGAACGCCTGCCGACCCATCCCGACGCGCAGGCCGAGATCGCGCGCAACTGGGTCGAGCCCTGGGGCGACCGGCGCCAGGAGATCGTCTTTATCGGGGTCGGCCTGGACCGCGAGACGATCTGCGCCAGGCTGAACGCGGCGCTTGTCGATGCCGGGGATTTCACGCCCGAGGCCTGGGCGCAGCTGCCCGATCCCTTTCCGCAATGGGGGCCGCGCCATGTCGCCTGAGCCTTGTTCCGGGCGGGCCGGGCCGCCGGCCGTTCCTGCCGCCGGGGGCGGGGGAATGGGGGTGGGCTGATGCGCGGCAACCTTGCCACCTCGTTGAAACGGCGCGGCCGGATGCAGCCGATGCACGGCTATGACCGGCTGCCGCCCGAGCTGCGCGCATGGCTGGCCCATGCCGCCCTGCCCTGGAGTTCCGGCTCGGTCCTGCGGCTGTGGCAGCGATTCCTGCGCGAGACGGGCGGCGACAGGGGCCGGGCGCTGGCCCGCATGGATCAGGCCGAGGCGCGCATGCTGATGCGGGATTGCCGCAGGATATGGTGCGGCGATCATCCGGGGCTGCCCGCGCGGCCTGCGTCCCCGGCCGGCGATGCCCGCGGCCTGCGGCGGGGCTGAGGCGGCGCGGCCGCCCCGCCGGCGGACGGGGGCGCGGCGGGATCGCGCCCCGGCCGGCAATTGGCGCGGATCGTGCCGGTGCGGCTATTGCGCGGCGCTTTTCCGCACCGTCTCGCCAAAGGCGCGGCGATAGGCCCGCGCCAGCGTCGCCGGCGAGGAAAAGCCGGTGCGCGAGGCGATCTCGCCCAGCGTCAGCTTGGTCTCCAGCGCCAGCGCCCGGGCATGGGACAGCCGGATCTGGCGGTAATAGCCGCCGGCCGACAGGCCCAGATGGGTATGGAACAGCCGGTCCATGCTGCGCGCCGACAATGCCGCGCGCTCGGCGATGCGGGGCAGCGCCAGCGGCTGTTCGGCGGTTTCGCGCATGGCGGCGATGGCGCGCTGCAATGCCGGGGGCAGGGCGTTGTCGGTCATGCGGCTGGGCAATTGCCATTCCACCGGATCGGTGCTGCGCCCCATCACCCGGCCGAACATGTTGGCCACGTCAAAGCGCAGCGCCTCGCCCGCCTGGGTGCCGATCAGGTCCAGCGACCAGCTGAGCACGCTTTGCGCGCCGCCGCAGGTGACGATGTTGCCGTCCGTCACATAGGGGTCTGGCACCACGACGATTTCCGGGAATTCCTCGGCCAGCGCGTCGCGTTCCATCCAGTGGATGGCGGCGCGCCGCCCGGCCAGCAGGCCCATCCGCGCCAGCAGCCAGGCGCCGGTATCCAGCCCGCCGACCACCGGCAGGCCGCGCGCCTTGCGCAGCACGGCGCGGGCCGAATCGCGTTGCAGATGGTCGCGCATGCCGTAGCCCGACACCAGGATCAGCGCATCCGTCGCCCCTACCCGGGCAAGCGGCAGATCGACCGAGATCGCCAGCCGCGAGGAACTGGTCACCGCCCCGCCGTCGAGCGAGCAGACCTGCCAGGAAAACAGCCGCCGTCCCGACAGGTCGCGGGCCGCGCGCAGGGGTTCGATGGCGCTGGCCAGCACCATGTTCGAGAAGCCGTCGAACAGCAGAAAGGTCAGGTGCAGCGGCGATTTTGTCGGCATATGCAAAATATATGACGAAATCTGCACATCACGCCAGCGGATTTGCTGTCAGGCTGCGTCGAAATCCTACATATCGCCGGAGCCATGAATGAACCGTGACGTCTTCATCACCTGCGCGGTGACCGGGTCGGGGCAGAGCCACAGGAAATCCGACCTGGTGCCGGTCACGCCCCGGCAGATCGCCGATGCCTGCATCGAGGCGGCGAATGCCGGCGCGGCCATCGCCCATGTCCATGTGCGCGACCCGGCGACCGGCGCCCCCTCGCGCGATCCGGCCCTGTATCGCGAGGTGGTCGAGCGGGTGCGCAGCGCCGATGTCGATGTGGTGCTGAACCTGACCGCGGGCATGGGCGGCGACATCGTCCTGGGCTCGGCCGAGGCGCCGCTGCCGCTGTCGCCGCAATCCGACCTGGTCGGCGCCGGCGAGCGGCTGGTCCATGTCGAGGAATTGCTGCCCGAAATCTGCACCCTCGATTGCGGCACCATGAACTTTGCCGAGGCCGATTACGTCATGACCAACACCCCCGGCACGCTGCGGGCCATGGCGGCGCGCATCCAGGCCGCGGGGGTTCGCCCCGAGATCGAGGTTTTCGACACCGGCCATCTGTGGCTGGCCAAGGCGCTGGTGGCCGAGGGGCTGATCGACGATCCGGTGATGGTCCAGCTGTGCATGGGCATCCCCTATGGCGCGCCCGCCGATCCCAACAGCCTGATGGCGATGGTGAACAACATCCCGCCGGGCTGGATCTATTCCATGTTCTCGATCGGGCGGATGCAGCTGCCCTATGTGGCGCAGGCGGCGCTGGCGGGCGGCAATGTCCGCGTCGGGCTGGAGGACAATATCTGGCTGGACAAGGGCGTGCCGGCCCGCAACGGCGACCTGGTCGAGCGCGCGGCGACGATCCTGAACGCCATGGGCTGCCGCATCCTTGGCCCGCAGGAGGTGCGCGACAAGCTGAAGCTGACCCGGCGATAAGCCACAGGCCGACCAATCCATAACACAAGACAGGGGGTCCATCATGAGTATCAATCTGGCGCGACAGGGACTGACAAGGCGGGGCTTGCTGGCCGGTGCCGCGGGCGTGCTGGGGGGCATGGCGGCGGCGGGGCTGGCCCTGCCGCGCGGCGCGCGGGCGCAAGAGGCCAGGCGCGGCGGCAGGCTGCGCATCGGCCATCTGGGCGGCGCGACCTCGGACACGCTGGACCCGGCGACCTATGCCGCCGGCCCGGTGGTGACGGCGATGCTGGCGGTCTGCAACAACCTGGTCGAGATCGACGCCAAGGGCCGGGCCGTGCCCGAACTGGCCGAGTTCGAGCCCGATGCCGAGGCCCGCATCTGGACCTTTCGCCTGAAGGACGGCGTGACCTTTTCGGACGGGCGCAAGCTGACGGCGCGGGACGTGATCGCCTCTTTCGACCATCATCGCGGCGCCGATACCAAGTCCGGCGCCAAGGGCTCGCTGGCGCAGGTCAGCGAGATCCGCGCCGATGGCGACAATGTCGTGGTCTTCGAGCTGGCTTCGGGCAATGCCGATTTCGCCTATCTGACCTCGGATTATCATTTCGTCATCATGCCGGCCAAAGAGGACGGCACCCTGGACTGGCAGTCGGGCATCGGCACCGGCGGCTATGTGCTGGAGAATTTCGAGCCCGGCGTGCGCATCACGCTGAAGCGCCGCGACGACTATTGGAAGCCCGACCGCGCCTGGTTCGACGAGGCGGTGCTGCTGACCATCAACGACGCCACCGCCCGCCAGAACGCGCTGATGACCGGCGAGGTGGATGTCATCAACTCGCCCGACCTGGCCACGCTGCACCTGTTGCAGCGCCGGCCGGGCCTGGAACTGGTCGAGGTGACGGGAACCGCGCATTACACCATGCCGATGTTCTGCGACCAGGCGCCCTTTACCGATCCGAACCTGCGGCTGGCGCTGAAATACGCCATCGACCGTCAGGAGGTGCTGGACAAGGTGCTGCGCGGCCATGGCCGGATCGCCAATGACAGCCCGATCGCGCCGGCGAACCGCTTTTATGCCGCCGATCTGGCCCAGAACAGCTATGATCCGGATAAGGCCAGGCATTACCTGAAACAGGCGGGGATGGAGGGCCTGAAGGTCGAGATCTCGGCCTCGGACGCGGCCTCGGTCGGGGCGCTCGACATGGTGCAGCTGTTCCAGCAATCGGCCAAGGCGGCGGGCATCGACCTGACCGTCAAGCGTGAGCCGGACGACGGCTACTGGTCGAATGTCTGGCTGAAAAAGCCCTTCTGCGTCAGCTACTGGAACGGTCGCCCGACCGAGGATGACATGTTCAGCCTTGTCTATGCCAAAGGGGCCGAATGGAACGAAAGCCACTGGGATAACCAGCGTTTCAACGAGCTGCTGCTAAAGGCGCGGGCCGAACTGGATGAAAGCCTGCGCGCCGAGATGTATCGCGAAATGCAGGGGCTGGTCTCTCAGGATGGCGGGACGATCATCCCGATTTTTGTGAACTATATCGACGTGGCCAATGACAAGGTCGCGCATGGCGAGGTGGCGTCGAACCGCTTCCTCGATGGCTGGAAGATCGTGGAACGGTGGTGGCAGGCATGAAGAT